>OIZI01000379.1_pt1 | contig 23795 bp, 26 predicted proteins | sample 1588441 | NCBI WGS metagenome assembly OIZI01 (sample SAMN03283284) | human gut metagenome | biome: human-associated habitat; material: feces | host: Homo sapiens | place: Peru | collected 2012 | reverse complement strand
TGATCCCCTCAGTCATGGCCTTGCGTGAGACGGCCATGACAGCTCCCCTTGGTCAGCAAGGGGAGCCTTTGCCCTCATCCGTCACGGCAAAGCCGTGACACCCTCCTTTGCACATGGGGGAGCCTTTGGCGGCCAGTGGCCGCCCCTACTTGCCCTTAATCGGCCCTCGGAATATCCGGGGGATTGTGACCGGAGGGAATCCTTGGAAAGGGCCACGCCAGTGCGCGCACTGGCTCGCAATGACATACGGTTTTTACGCCGCGTCGGCATAATCGATCATGCCGGACAGAGCATTCACATATTCCGCCACGCCCTGGCCAATGAATTGCAGGGTGTCGGCGTCGAAGGTATTGTGCAGACCCACCTGCTCCAAGGCCTGCTGGTAGGGAATCTCCATGGGCAGGGCGGTCAGCCGCATATAGGTGTCTACCGCCTCCCGGTAGTCCTCCTGGGAAATGCTCAGAATGTCCAGGGCGTTTACCGCCGAGGTGGCGTAGCTGATATAGTAGAAAGGGTTTTCATAGGTGTGGGGAATCTCCACCCAGCCATAAATCTCCTTGGCTCCGGGCTGCGTTTCCAGGCCGTACTCATTGTAAAGCCGGCAGGCAAGTTCGTTCAGCTCCTTCACGGTCAGCTTGTGATCCTTGGCGGCGGCGTAGGCCAGCTGTTGGAATTCATCCTGTAAGCACCCCTGGACAATGGAATCCAAAAGGTTATAAAGGATATTCAGCTTCTTCACGGCGGCGTTTTCCTCCCCGTAAATGGCGTCGGCGCAGCTGAGGAACAGCACCTCCAACCCCTGGGAGTGAATCTCGCTGGTATCCAGGCAGAAGCCCATATCCAGCGCCTGCTGCTTCCGGTGCATATCGGCGTTGTAGTGACCGAATTCGTGAACCAGGGTCTCCAGGTCACTGTCGCTGCCCACCAAATCCATAAAAATGCCGGCGTCATTGTACTGGGGCAGGCTGATGGTAAAGCCGTCCCCCCGGCCGGTGTAATAGTCAATGGAATAAAGGCCTACCTGGGACATATGCCGGAAGGACAAGTCCAAATCCGCGTCAATGGTTCCGATATACTTGCCTACGATCTCCATGAGCTTTTCCGCGTCGATTTCCCCCAGCACATCCGGGTTTTCGTAGTTTTGCACCAGTTCCCCGATTTCCTGATACACCGGCACGATGGATTCCTTCACCGCCGCGTGAAGAGCCCGGGCATCCTCCGGGGTGTAGTCCCGGCCGTAACCCTCATAGGCAAACTCCCGGCAGCTGTCGTAACCGCTGAGCTCCGCGGTTTGGTTGTACAGCTCAATCAGGTCAATCAGGATGGGAGCCAGCTGCTCATTTTCCTTTTTCGCCAGAGCCGTGGCCACCTCCCAGTACAGAGCCTCATCCCCGATTTCGTCCAGGGAGTCCATGGTATAGGTCTCCCCATCCAGGGTGACGCTGATCTGGGCCAGGGTCAGCTCGTTGTATTGCTGAATCTTCCGTGAGGCTTCCTTGGAAAGACTGAGCAGGGCTTCATCGGTTTCGGTGTAGTCCTGGATTTCCTCCACCAGGTCATCGTCACCGCCCAGAAGCTCCCGGATAAGATCGGCATAGTTGCCGTCCAGCAGCTGCGCCAACGTCAGGGCCAGGGCGTCCGAAGTCTGCGTGCGGATGTCCTCCAGGGTGGTCATATCCTCGGCGTAATCCGAGGTCAGATTCTCCATGTAGCGGATATAGGCCAGGGCGTAGTCCGTGCTGATTCGGCAGGATTCGTCAAGCAGCTTCTGATAGCACTCGGTGATGGCCGCTTCCTTTCCAGGCTTCTGAGCCAACGCTTCCAGCTCGTCTACAAGATCATAAAAGTCCTGGATGTCGTAAACTTCGTAAGGCATATCCCCAAGAGACAGGGCAGCGTGCCGGATACCGGCATCGTCATACCACCGGTAGGCGGAAGTCTCCGTCTGAGCCTGGGGCGTGGCGGCGGTGGCTTTTGTGGGCGCATCCGGAGTGTCCTCACAGCCCGTCAGGCAGCCGAGAACCATGGACAGGATCAGCAGCAGTGCCAGAAAGCGTTTTTTCATAATTTCCCCTCTTTTCAAGATATATTTTTCTTTTATTATACCAAAACAGAGGAAAAATGCAAGAATATTTCGTCAGGTGCTTCCTGCCTGAATGGAAAACAAGTGCCCCCGGTTCCGAAAGGAACCGGGGGACATAACTGCATGTCAAAAATCATACTCACTATCCAAAGGCTTCCGATAAAGCCGCCCATAGTAACCCGAAATATTCTGACGCAGTTCGTTGGGGCGGCCGGGGGATTCTTAAGGGGGCGGCTTTTCGGCAGCGCCCCTTAAGCCGGCTTCTTCTCAATGTTCTTGCCGGGACAAGAACATTGCCTCCGGAGGAACCAGAGCCGAAGCATTCTGTGCGTCTTGGAATATAAGGACAACCTTGCAATTCACGGGCCGATGAAAGGCATCGGCCCCTACATGTTCTATGATGGTTCTGGGAAGAACCGTGGGATAAAATAACCTTATACCATTTCCTCCGGGTGGAAGACCTCATCGAATTGTTCCGCCGTCAGGAAGCCCAGCGCGACGCAGGCTTCTTTCAGGGTAATGTTCTCGGCAAAGGCCTTCTTTGCGGTTTTTGCCGCGTTTTCATAGCCGATGTAGGGATTCAGGGCGGTGACCAGCATGAGAGAATTGCGCAGATTGGCGTTCATCTTCTCCTGATTGGCGGTGATGCCCGCCACACACCGCTCCCGGAAGGCGGCCATGGACTCCGCCAGAAGACGGGCAGACTGGAGGAAATTGTAAATGAGCACCGGCATGAACACATTCAGCTGGAAATTGCCCTGGCTTGCCGCCAGGGACACAGCGGTGTCGTTGCCCATGACCTGGACGGCTACCATGGTCGTCTGCTCGCACTGGGTGGGATTCACCTTGCCGGGCATAATGGAGGAACCGGGCTCGTTGGCGGGAATGGTAATTTCTCCCAGACCCAGCCGGGGGCCGGAGGCCAGCCAGCGGACATCGTTGGCGATCTTCATCAGGTCGCAGGCCAGTGCTTTCAGTGCCCCGTGAGCGAAGACCAGCTCGTCCTTGGAGGTCAGGGCATGGAATTTGTTGGAGGCGGTGCGGAAGGGCTTGCCGGTGAGAATGGTCAGCGCCTCAGCGGCGGCCTGGTCGAAGCCCGCCGGGGCGTTCAGCCCGGTACCCACGGCAGTGCCGCCCAGCGCCAGCTCATGGAGCGGCGGCAGCGCCCGCTTCAGAAGCTCCCGATCCTGCTCCAAGCTGCTTCTCCAGCCGGAAATCTCCTGGGAGAAGGAAATGGGAGTGGCGTCCTGCAAATGGGTGCGGCCGCACTTGATGATTCCCCGGTTTTCCGCCTCCAACCGCTCGAACTCCGCAATGAGCCGCTCCAGGGCGGGAATCACCTGATCCTCGATGGCCAGCACCGCGGCGATGTGCATGGCGGTGGGGAAGGTATCGTTGGAGGACTGGGACATATTCACGTCGTCGTTGGGGTGCAGCAGATTTTTTCCCAGATGAACGTTTCCCATGTGGGCGATGACCTCATTGGCGTTCATATTGGACTGGGTGCCGGAGCCGGTCTGCCAGACAACCAATGGGAACTGGTCGTAGCAGTGCCCGGCGATGATCTCCTCGCAAGCCTTTGAAATGGCGGTAAGCTTCTCGTCCGTCATTTTCTCCGGACGGATGGCGGCGTTGGCCATGGCCGCCGCCTTTTTCAGATACCCGAAGGCCCGGATGATCTCCTTGGGCATGGTTTCTAGGCCTACGCCGATGGGGAAGTTCTCCACGCTGCGCTGGGTCTGAGCCCCCCAGAATTTGTCCGCGGGGACCCGAACCTCGCCCATGGAATCGTGTTCAATGCGGTATTCCATTGTTAGCCTCCTTGGTTTACATAATGTGTGTAAGGATGGGCATGAGCACTGCGGTGAGCAGTCCGGCTACCACCAGGGAAAGACTGCTGGCTGCCCCGGTCAGCTGGCTCAGTTCGTTGGCCTTGGCTGTGCCGATGACGTGGGCGGCAGTGCCGAAGGCAACACCCTGAGCCACCGGATCCTCAATTTTGAAGAGTTTACATAACACAGGCCCCAGCATGTTTCCGCCGATACCGGTGACGATAATCACCGCGGTGGTCACGCCTGCCATGCCGCCGAACAGCTCGCTGAGGGTCACGCCGATGGCGGTGGTCACCGACTTGGGAAGCAGGGACACAATCAGCTCCTGGTCAAATTCCAGCAGTAGACCCAGCGCCAGGATGGTGCCCATACAGGCCACGGAACCGGCAATCACACCTGCCAGAATCGCCTTCAGATTCCTGCGCAGCACCCGGAACTGCTCATACATGGGAATCGCCAGGCAAATGGTTGCCGGGGTCATCAGCCAGGACAGGCGCACCATTCCGGCGGTGTAGCCCGCCGGATTCATGCCGGTGGCCAGAAGAACAGCCACCACCAGAATCATGCCGATAAGCGTTGGGTTAAAAATGGGCTTTTTCCACTTTTCCTGTGCCATCCGTCCGATTTGAAAGGAAAGAAGTGTGAGAATCATGGGAAATAGATCAATGCTCTCCAGAAGCGTCATTGGGCTTTTCCTCCTTTCCCATCATCGCCTGGGTGGCGCGTCCCGCAATGCCGAAGGTCAGGACGGTGCTCAGCAGCGTCAGCGCCAGAATGGGGATCAGCGCGCCCCGGATGGCCTCCCAGTTGTCCAGAATCCCCACCGCCGGGGAGACGAAGAGGATGGGCAGAATGGAAATGAGGAAACCGCCCGCGTCCTTTACCTGTTCCAGTTTGACCAGGCCGGTATTCAGGGCGGCGAACAGCAGCACCAGCCCATAGACCGAGGCGGGAATGGGCAGGGGAACCAGCCGCTGCAACAGCTCCCCCGCCAGAGTAAATGCGAGAATTCTCAAAAATTGGGTCAGATATTTCATAATTACCTCTACATAGAAAGGCTGCTAAGGGTATCCCGGTGGGGGACACCCTTAACAGCAGTTTTCCTTATTTATTTTTCAGCAGATCCCGGATTTCCATAAGCAGCTTTTCCTGGGCGGTAGGCTGTGGAGGGGCGGCAGGGGCCGCAGGCTCTTTCTTTTTGCCAACCTCGGAGAGCTTGTTCAGCCCCTTGACCAGGAAGAACACCACCAGTGCCAGAATCAGGAAGTTGATCACGGCGGAAATAAAGTTGCCGTAGTTCAGGGTGTTCTCGATGACCCGGCCGTTTTCGTCCAGGGTCTCGGCGAAGAGCCGGGGGAGCGTCAGCTTCATCTCGGAGAAGTCCACGCCGCCGATGAAGATGGAAACGATGGGCATAATGATGTCGTCCGTCAGGCTCTTGGTGATGCCGGAGAAAGCCGCGCCGATGATGGTGCCAACGGCCAGCGCCATGGCGTTGCCCTTGACGGCAAAGGCTACGAATTCATCCCACCACTTGGGCTTATTTCCCTTGTCCATTTCCGTTCCTCCCTTTTCGCTTGGAATTTCCCGGCGGCGCGCCGCCGGGATGGCTGCTTACTTCTTCTCGATGATCTCCATGCCGCCCAGATACTTACGCAGTGCCTCGGGAATGACGACGGAGCCGTCGGCTCTCTGGTTCTGCTCCACGAGAGCCGGGAAGATACGGGAGGTGGCCAGGCCGGAGCCGTTCAGCGTGTGGACGAACTCGGGCTTGCCGGTGGCCTCCCGGCGGAAGCGGATATTGCCCCGGCGAGCCTGGTAATCCCGGGCGTTGGACACGGAGGAGACCTCCTTGTAGCCGTCCATGGAGGGGATCAGGATTTCAATATCATAGGTTCTGGCCATGGAGGCGGAGCAGTCACCGGCAGCCAGCTTCACGGTGCGGAAGTGCAGACCCAGTCCTGCCACCAGCTTCTCAGCCTTGGTGACCAGCTCCTCAAAGGCCGCATCGGAATCCTCGGGACGGGTGAACTGGAACATCTCCACCTTGTTGAACTGGTGTCCCCGAACCATGCCCCGCTCGTCGGCGCGGTGAGAACCGGCCTCCCGGCGGAAGCAGGGGGTGTAGGCAAAGAGCTTCCGGGGCAGATCGGATTCATTCAGAATCTCATCCCGGTAAATGGAGCACAGAGCGGCCTCGGCGGTGGGCAGCATGTAGTGCACCCGGTCGTCGGTGGGGTTGGCGATCTTGTAGACCTCGTCGGCAAACTTGGGGAACTGACCGGCAGTCTCGCCGCAGGCATACTCCAGCATGTGAGGGGGCAGGATGAACTCATAGCCGTCGGCAATGTGGGTGTCAATGAAGTAGTTCAGCAGCGCCCACTCCAGCCGGGCACCCATGCCGGTGTACATCCAGTTGCCGGAGCCTGCCAGCTTCACGCCCCGCTCGTAGTCGATGAGACCCAGGTTCTGGCAAAGGTCAACGTGGTGCTTGGGCTCAAAGTCAAAGGCGTGCTTAGGGCCAATATAGCGCAGGGGCTGGTTGTTCTCCTTGCCGCCGGGAAGCAGATCGGGATCGGGCAGGTTGGGCAGGCTCAGCATGGCGGTGCGGTACTCGGCGTTCAGGGTCTTCAGCTTCTCCGCGTCGTCGGCGATTTCCTTGTCCAGGCGAATGGACTCGGCCTTGTTGGCCTCAATGGCTGCGTCCAGAGCAGAGGTGTCCTCACCCTTCTTCTCCATGCCCTTCTTCTGGCCGAAGAGCTTGCCGTTTTCCTTGGCCAGCTTGTTCTTCTGGGCGGTGGCCGTCTCGGTAGCCGTCTTCAGGCCACGGACTTCCACGTCCAGCTCCAGAATCCGGTCGACGGTGGCATCGCAGTCCACTTCCTTTGCCTTCAGACCGGCCTTCACGGCATCGGGATTTTCCTTGATACGCTTGATGTCTAACATTGTAAATAACCTCTCTTAAAGAAATTAGGATATATTAGGGTCTATCTAAAAACCGGGAATATGACCAACGGCGAGGGTTTTTCCGCCTGATGAAGCCATTTTTTTGCAGGAATACTCTGCGTATTGCAAGAAAAAATGGTGCCCAGCAGGTGGAAAAGACCCGCTGTTTGGGCGTGTTGACGGTTTTCAGATAGACCCTAGGATATAAAGTTTATTTTTCCAGCTTCATCAGGGCGTCCAGCAGCTTCTGCAGGTCCTCTTCGCCGTAGAATTCCAGCTCAAAGCGGCCCTTTTTCTTGCCGTTGACGATTTTCACGCCCCGGCCCAAGCGCTTGCTCAGGCTCTTTTCGCACTCTGCCACATAGTCCACGGCAAACACCGCTTTCTTTTCCGGCGCCGGGGGCTTGCCCATGTTTTTGCAAAGAGTCTCCGCCTGTCGGACGGACAGGGACAGGGCGATGATCTTCTTCGCCGCCTCCTGCTGCTGCTTTTCGGTTTTCAGGCTCAGAATCGCCCGGGCGTGTCCGGCAGACAGGCTTCCGGCCTTCAGCAGCTCCAGCACCTCCGGGCACAGACCCAGAAGTCTGAGAGAATTGGCGACCGCCGGACGGGATTTTCCCACCCGGGCGGCGGTTTCCTCCTGGGTCAGGCCGTATTCCTCGATTAAGGACTGATAGCCCAGAGCTTCTTCCACCGGGTTCAAGTCCTGCCGCTGCAAATTTTCAATCAGCGCCAGCTCCATGGCCTTCTTGTCGTCGGCCTCCACCACGATCACCGGCACATCGCTCAGGTTTGCCAGCCGGGCAGCCCGCCAACGCCGTTCTCCCGCGATGATCTGATAGTAGCCGTTGGGCATTTCCCGAACCGTCAGGGGCTGGACAATGCCGTGGACGGCAATGGACTCGGACAGGGCTTCCAGCTCCTCCTCGTCAAAATCATGCCGGGGCTGATCGGGATTTGGCTCCACCTTATAAATGGGCAGCAGCCGATAGGCGCTGTCGCTGACCGGCTCCTCGCTGAAGTCCCCCAGCAGTGCCCCCAGGCCCTTGCCAAGGCCTTTGTTGCTTGCCATCACGTCACCTCTTCCTTATAATTTTCCTTTGACTTCCTCTGCCATGGCCCGATAGGCGTTGGCGCCCCGGCTGGTGCGGTCGTAGGCCGTCACCGGGATGCCATGGCTGGGTGCCTCCGCCAGACGGATATTCCGGGGAATCACCGTGGCGAAGACCTTGCCGGGGAAGTGCTTGCGCACCTCCTGGGCTACCTGGGTGGAGAAGTTGGTGCGGCCATCGAACATGGTCAGCGCCACGCCGAAAATCTCCAACCGGGGATTCATCCGCTTTTTCACCATCCGCAGGGTGCTCATCAGATCACTGAGGCCTTCCAGCGCAAAATACTCGCACTGCACCGGCACCAGGATTCCGTCCGCCGCGCACAGGCCGTTCAGGGTCAGCAGCTCCAGGGAAGGGGGGCAGTCGATGAAAATCAGGTCGTATTCCTCCTTCGCCCGGAACAGTGCCTTTTCCAGCACCCGCTCCCGATGGGTTTCCCCGATCAGCTCCACGGTGGCACCTGCCAGATCCGCGGAGGAGGGGAGTACGTCGCCGTAGTCCGTGTGGATGATGGCGTCTTTCAGCGGGGTTTCATTGATGGTCACGTCATAGGCTGAGTATTTGATTTTCCGCTTGTCCACCCCCATGCCGGAGGTGGCGTTGGCCTGGGGGTCGAAGTCGCACAGCAGCACCCGCACCCCCATCTCATGAAGGGCCGCCGTCAGATTCACCGCCGTGGTGGTTTTCCCCACGCCGCCCTTCTGATTGACAACCGCAATGATTTTGCCCATCTTTCTCTCCTTGCTTTTCCTTGTTTCACGTGAAACAGTTTTGGCTTTGGGTCTTGGATGTTTCACGTGAAACAATCACTTTGGCTCCGACACCGGAATGGTAGGCACAGTGCCCGGCTTGATGGTCACATAGTTCTTGCCGATCTGTCCCCGTTCGTCCTGCATTTGCAGAATCAACGGCACGCACAAACACACCACCACAATCAAAGCCGCCAGGAACAGGCAGGCGTAAAGCCGAACCCGCTTGCGCAGAATCTTCACCTGCTCCTCCGGCGTAATCCGGCGCTTGGAGGTCTTCTTCTGGGGAGTCTGCCTGCGGGGCAGAATCTGCACGGCAACGCCGGGGTCAATGGGATATTTTGCCATTTCCTTCTGGCATTCCAGGCAGAAGGCCTGATCGTCATTGGTTTCCTTGCCGCATTTCAGGCAGTACACAGCCCACACCTCCCATTGTGATATGAAGTATTGTACAACAGTTTTTCCGTTTCGTAAAGAGGGTAAAGCAGAAAATAAAGGCCAAAAAACAGGAAAAACCGGTGGGCAGCGCCCACCGGTCGGGTGTATTATCGTACAAATTCCGTACTCAGCGTACAGCTCCATTCCTCGCCGGGAGCCAGGATCGCGGCGGCAGGCTTTTTCTCCCACTGAGTACTGCCGTTTTCCGCCGAGGGCAGGCTGTGCCAGGGCTCAATGCAGACGAACTGGGGCTGGCCGGGCTTGCTCCAGATCAGGGTATAGGGGAAGTCGGCAATGTCGCAGACCACCGCCCGTCCCGTGTCCTTCTCGTAAATGCCGATGGTCTGGGAGCAAAGATTCACCATGCAGTGAGAATCGTTGGCGAAAAGCTTCTCGTCAATAGGAATCTCCCGAATGTTGCTGCCCAGATAATAGAGGTTGCCGTGGAGCAGTCCGTAGGGCCGGCAGTTGACGCACAGGGGAGACTCCGGCTCGGAAAAGCGAATCTCATAGTCGGCGAAGGTATGCCTGTCGTCAAAGGGAATGGCAAAAGCCGGATGATAGCCGATGCCGAAGGGCAGATTGCTCTCGTCCAGGTTTTCCACGGTCAGAGTATGGTGGAGGGTGCTGCCCTCCAGTGTGAAGGTCGACACCAGCCGGAAATCGTAGGGAAATACCTTCATGGTTTTTTCGTTGGCGCACAGCTCCAGCACCAGGGTATCCGCACTCTGATCCACAAAGTTGTGTTCCAGCAGCCGGGCAAAACCGTGCTGGGCGGATTTGAATTTGGAACCCTTGGCCTCGATAATGCCGTCCGTCACCTTGCCGCAGTGGGGGAAGAGAACCGGCGCGTGATAGCCCCAGACGTTCTTGTCCGCCTTCCACATGTGCTCCACGCCGTCACATTTGCGGATGACGCTTTTGACCTGGGCTCCGAAGGTGGTGACCGTCACCTTCAGGTAGTCATTTTCCAGAAAATACTCCATAGAAACCTCCCATTATCAGGCACAAGTGCCCGTCTATTTATGCCAGGAACGCGAAGTAAGCAAGAACCACGATGCCAAGAACAATCCGGTAAACGCCGAAAGCAGAGAAGGAATGGCTGCGTACATACTGCATCAGTCCCCGAATGACCAGCAGGCTCACCAGGAAGGACACCACACAACCGACCACAAGAACGCCGATCTCCGTACCGGTGGCGCTGACACCGGAAAGCAGGAACTTCAGTCCCTTGATGGCGGAAGCACCCAGCATGGTGGGAATGGCCATGAAGAAGGAGAATTCCGCGCCGGCGGGACGGCCAATGCCAATGATGATAGCGCCCAGGATGGTGGAGCCGGAGCGGGAAGTGCCGGGCACCAGGCTCAGGCACTGGAACAGGCCGATAATCAGAGCTGTCTTATAAGTAATGTCGTACACATCGTTGACAGTAGCAAGCTTCACATGTGCTGAGCCGTCCTTGCCCCGCTCGAAACGACCGTGCTGGTTCCGAGATTCTACGACAATAAAGGCAATGCCGTAGACGATCAGCGCAATGGAAACCACGATGCCATTGTGCAGGTGGGTATCCATCCAATCGTCAAACAGAACGCCCACAATGCCAGAGGGAATGATGGACACCACAACTTTGAACCACAGCTGCCAGGTCTTCTTTTTCTCCTCGTCGGTCTTGCTTGGGGAGAAGGGATTCAGCTTGTGGAAGAACAGGACGATCACCGCCAGAATCGCTCCCAGCTGAATCACCACGTCAAACATGCTCTTGAATTCCTCGGACATATTCAGGGTGATGAACTCGTCCAGAAGAATCAGGTGGCCGGTGGAGGAAATGGGCAACCACTCCGTCACACCCTCCACGATGCCAAAGAGAACCGCTTTCAATAATTCAATCATAGGAAATCCTCATTTCAAACAAATATTATCTGTCAGCCCTATCATACCGCCATCCGAGCGGAAATGCAACAACTATTTCGTGTTCACAAATTTGGGTTGTATTCTTTACAAACTGTTCACGTTTCGACTGCGTAAATCGCTATAATAATAGAAAAAGGAAACAATAGGAGGAAGAGAACATGGCTATATCGGTTTTGATTGCGGAAGACGACCGGAATATTGCGGAGCTTCTGCAAATGTATCTGGAAAAGGAAGGCTACGCCGTAACCGTAGCCAATGACGGCGGCCAGGGACTGGCCAAGTTCCGGGCCATCAAGCCCGACCTGGTGCTGCTGGATGTGATGATGCCGGTCATGGACGGCTGGAGCGTCTGCAAAGCAATCCGGGCGGAATCCCAGGTGCCCATCATCATGCTCACCGCCAAGGGGGAAACCGACGACAAGGTCAGTGGCCTGAAAGCCGGTGCCGACGACTACATTACCAAGCCCTTTGAAATGAAGGAGGTACTGGCTCGGATTGAGGCAGTGCTCCGCCGGACGGCCGGAGTCACCACCGAGAAAAAGGCTCGCCGACTGGTATTCGACAAGCTGATTATCGATATGGATGCCTTCGAGCTGATCGTGGACGGCAAGAAAATCGACACGCCCCCCAAGGAGATGGAGCTGCTGTACTACCTGGCCTCCTCGCCCAACCGGGTCTATACCCGCAACCAGCTGCTGGACGAAGTGTGGGGCTTTGACTATTTCGGCGACAGCCGGACGGTGGACGTCCATGTGAAGCGGCTTCGTGAGAAGCTGGAGAATGTCCACGCCAACTGGAGCCTGAAAACCGTCTGGGGCGTGGGCTATAAGTTCGAGGTGCTACAACAGTAAAGATACCTTGACTTTACGGCGGTCTGTGGTATAATAAACATGAAAAAAGCATTGCCGATAAGCGGCCTGCTCAAAGTTCTAGGATTCTAAAAGCTTAGAAAGCCGTCACTTGGCAGAGTGGCGGCTTCCGCTTTTTACCGTGATCGTAATGGTAAATTTACCAAGATGTACAGTCAAAGTAATCGGCATATCGCTCACCCCCTTCGCAGGAGTGTAGCAGGCCGCCTATCCGTATTATGGCAATGCTCTTTCCGGCCCCGAATGGGGTTGGTAATATATTAGCAAGAAAACAGGAATTTGTCAATTTTGCGAAGGAGGACTGCGCGATGAATCCCCTGTATCCACTGACCCACCGGCTGGTTTTTTCCACCTTCTCTTCCGAAGAGCTGAAGAAGAAAACGGAAATTCTGGAAAATGCCGGCATCAAGCCCCTGGTCAAGTCCCACAACGCCAACCCCCAGACCGGAACCCTTGGCCAGCTGCCGGAGTACCAGATTTCCTACGACCTGTACGTTCCCAATTCGGATTTTGAGGAAGCAGCCCACCTGCTCGGTTAAGCCATACTCCGCCCGCCGTCCCTCCGGACAGCGGGCGGTTTTTCCAAAATTGTAAACTTTCTTTTGCTTTGGTTGAAATGCCCGGCGAATATGCTATAATAAAATCAAAAATTTCAGGAAATCAGGAAAGAGGTGCCCCGAGGATGAAAAGCTCCTTCAGCCGCAGTTTTTCCATGGTGGCAACCACCCTTCTGCTGGCACTGACCATTCTGGGCGCGTCCTTCCAGTATCAGGTAAACAGCTTTCTGGAGGATACCACCGTATCCCAGCTTCACCAGGATGCCCAGGTGGTGGCAAATCTGGCCAGCGCCTATGGAATGGACAACAATCTGACAAGCCGGGAGCTGATGCTCAACCTGGACATCGTCTCCCAGATCACCCAGGCGGATGTGGTCATCTGCAACAATCAGGGTTATATCATCCTGTGCTCCGGCAATCTCACCGGCTGCGACCACGACGGCTGGCAGCTGAATCAGGAGTATCTGGACAAGGTTTACGAAAACAACGGCTACAGCGCCACCGGCACTATCCGCAACCTCTACTCCGAGGAGCGGTATGTGGTCTCCGCTCCCATTGTCAGCGGGGAGGAGCACCTGGGCATCGTCATGGTCTCCACCCCCACCGCGGGAACCCGGGTGGTTCTGGACAAAATCGGCAATATTTTCACCACCGCCGCCGTCTTTGTGGTGCTGGTGGCCGTGCTGGGCGTTACCGCCTTTGCCCGGCGGGAGAGTAAGCCATTGAAGGAGCTTGCCAACGCCGCCACCGCCTTCGGCCACGGAGAGCTGGATGCCCGGGTGAAAATCGACGAGGATTCCAGTGAGGAAATGGAGGAGCTGGCTCTGGCCTTCAACAATATGGCCTCTTCTCTGCAAAAGAGCGAATATCAGCGGCAGGAATTTGTTGCCAACGTGTCCCACGAGCTGAAGACCCCCATGACCACCATTTCCGGCTATGTGGACGGGATTCTGGACGGCACCATCCCGCCGGAGCATCAGGAGCATTACCTGCACATCGTCTCCGACGAGACCAAGCGCTTGAGCCGGTTGGTGCGCAGTATGCTGGATATCTCCCAGCTGCAAAAGGAGCAGGGAATTCCGGAGGACAAAAAGATTCACTTTGATCTGGAAGAATGCGCCGGTCAGGTGCTCATCACCTTCGAAAAGAAGATCAACGATAAAAAGCTGAACGTGGACGTAAACTTCCCGGAGCACCCGGTCTACACCATGGCAAACCAGGACTACATCACCCAGGTCATCTACAATCTGCTGGACAACGCCGTCAAGTTCTGCCCGGAAGGGGGCACTCTGGGGCTGACCATCCGGGAGGGCGGCAGCAAGGCCTACGTCTCCGTTTCCAACGACGGCCAGACCATCCCGCCGGAGGAGCTGCCCCTGGTTTTCGACCGGTTCCATAAGCTGGACAAATCCCGCTCCCAGAACCGGGACGGCTGGGGTCTGGGGCTTTACATTGTAAAAACCATTGTCTGCGCCCACGGAGAGAACATTTCCGTCACCTCCAAAAACGGGAAAACCGAATTTACCTTTACCATGCCCCTTGTGAACTGAGGTCATCTATGAACGAACGCAATCGAAACTATCCCGAATGGGACGACAATACCTATTATACCGGCCCCACCGAGCCGCCGAAAAACCGGGGTGCCCTGGTGGCAATGCTTCTGATTTTCATCATCTTCCTGTGCGGCATCGTCACCGTGCTGGGAGTGCTGAACATCCGGTTGTTCCAGAAGCTGAACCGGGAGGATCCTTCCCAGGAGCTGGCCATTTCCTTCACCACCGAGGAAACGACCTCCGAGACCCAGGCACCGGAAGCCACCGCCGAAGACCGGGAAGCAAAGCCGGCCGTCCATGCCGGCTGCACCATGGATTTGCAGGCAGCCCCCAAGGGGGTAGACACCATTCCCGAGGGGGGCGGCCTGTCCCTGCAAGAGATTTACGCCAAAAACATCCCCTCGGTGGTCTCCATTTCCTGCCAGAGCAGCCGGGGCACCGCCTCCGGCACCGGTGTGGTGCTCTCCGCCGACGGCTACTTAGTCACCAATTACCACGTCATCAGCGGTGCCCAGGAAATTACGGTGCTCCTTACCGACGACCGGACTTTCACCGCCCAATCCGTAGGCTATGACGCGGTATCCGATCTGGCGGTGCTGCACATCAATGCCCAGGATCTGACCCCTGCCCGGTTCGGCAATTCCGACAGCCTGCGGGTAGGGGACACGGTGGTTGCCATCGGCGATCCTCTGGGTGTGGAATTCCGGGGCACCTATACCAACGGCATCGTATCCGCCATCAACCGGGATGTGGAGGTCAACGGCCGCACCATGACCCTGATTCAGACCAACGCCGCCCTGAACTCCGGCAATTCCGGCGGGCCGCTGATCAACTGCTACGGTCAGGTCATCGGCATCAACACCGTCAAAATCGGCGCTTTCGCCGACACTGCCGGGGTGGAGGGGCTTGGCTTTGCCATTCCCAGCACCCAGGTGAAGGAAATCGTGGATCAGATCATCGCCCAGGGCTATGTGTCCGGTCGGCCCACCCTGGGAATTACCGGCGAGGCTCTGTCCAAATTCTATCAGCACTACTACCGGATGCCCGCGGGGCTCTACATCACCCAGGTGGACGCAAGCAGCGACGCAGCCCAGAAGGGCGTTCAGGTGGGCGATATGCTTCTGTACCTGGGAGACACCCGGATCACCGGCCTGGACGATCTGAAAGCCGCCATTTACGACTGCCAGGTAGGCCAGCAGGTGGAGGCCATTCTCTATCGCCGGGGCCAGCAGTACCGGCTGACGCTGACCCTTCAGGAGGATATTCCCAACTAATCCAGTATTCTTACCCTCCCATCGTGACCGGTGGGAGGTCGGTTTTAACAGATTGCGAGGTCATTTTTCATGGAACCCATTTATCAGACAAATTTTCAAATCACCGAGCGGGATGTGGACTGCTTCGGGCGGCTGCTGCCCTCCCGGATTCTCTCCTACGCCCAGGAGGTAGCCGGGATGCACAGCACCGAGCTCACCGTCGGATATGATGTTCTGGCCCGGCAGCGGATGTTCTGGGCCGTCACCCGGCACAAGGTGCAGGTGACCCGGCTTCCCCGGCTGGGAGAGACCATCCATGTGGAAACCTGGCCCATGCCGCCTACCCGGGTGGCCTTCCCCCGTTCCATGGTTGCCTATGACGCGGCGGGCAGGGAGGTTTTCCGTTCCATCAGCCTTTGGGTGCTGATGGATCTGGACACCCGGAACATGATCCTACCGGGAAAAAGCGGCATTGCCCTGACCGGCACCCTCCGGGGCAACGAGCTGACGGTACCCACGGGGCTGCCCGCCAAGCTGCTGAAAAACAGCCGAAACCGCCAGGTGTGCTTCACCGACCTGGATCGGAACGGGCACATGAACAACTGCCAGTACTTAGACTGGATCTGCGACCTGATTCCCAGCACCTACCACACCGCCCACGAAATCCGGGAATTCACGGTCTGCTATCTCAGCGAAGCCCGGGAGGGCCAGCAGCTGGAGCTTCGGTGGGATTATCCCGAGGAGCGGTGTCTGTACATGGATGCCCACCGGCAGGACGGCAGTGAGAATACCCGGGTGTTCTCCGCCAGACTGCTCTTCGACTGAACGTGTTATGTAAACTCTTGGAACTCCACAGCTTTTGATAAGGCTGTGGAGTTTTTTCGGTGCCGCCGGGGAAGGCCCTTCCAATTTCAGGGGTTTTCCGGAAAGACCTGTGGAGAAACCTGTGGAGAATGTGGATAACTCATGTGGAAGAATCGGGGAAAAGATTATGATAGTGCGTTATGTAAACTCTTTTCGACAATTTTCGCCGGTTTCGTAGAAATCAAGGTGCGTCTCCACAGGGCAGAAAAACCCCCGGTCTGAAAATCAGACCGGGGGTGTGGATTTACATGCGCATCAGATCCATGATGGCCGCGCCATACACGGCAATCAGCACCACGGTCAGCACAAGGATCACCAGCGTGATGATAAACTGGGCAATGGCCCAATTTTTCCGGGAACGCTTCTCCGGGGAGCTGCTCACCGCCCAGACAATCAGGCAGATAAAGCCCACCAGGGGAATTGCCGTCAGAATCAGGGTGAGCACCCAGTCGCCAACGGACATATCCGTGGTTTTCCGGGCATAGGGCGGTACATAATCGGGGTCAATGATCGGATTTTCCATGGTAATTCCCTCCTGCATATTTAGGGAAACGCTGAATAAATCGTCGGCGGCTGGACAGCGGATCTTTTGCCCCCAGTCTGCGGTTTGAAAAACGGGAAATACATACAGTATTCCTCCGTTTTCCAAACCTTGCCTGAGGACAAAATCTCTCGCTACCAGCTCTTGCCGATTTAATCAGAGCTTCCCCTGGAATGTAGTATGTCACAGGTGCGGCAATTCGCTTCCAATACCAGAGAACCGACTGAGAACTTGCAGGGGACGATGGGGCATCGTCCCCTGCTTTCTTTGCCAAAATGATTGACTTTTTGACGGAATGCGGTATACTTATTACAGAATGTTGTGAAAATGTGTAATTATTTACAATTAGTTACAGTGCGGAAACAAAAGAAACAAAACGGTAAAAAGAAGGTCGTTACCCATGCTCAGAAAGAAAATCACCCTGGTGTGCCTGCTGGCAATGCTGCTGAATGTCTGCGTTCTGCCCGCCGCCGCCCAGATGGAAACGGAAACTGCCGTGCCGGAAATCACTGCTCAAGAGACCGTGCCCACCACGGAAGCAACGGTGGTTCGGGAGACGGAACCTCCGGCGGTGGACTACGTTGACCCCACGGAGTTCCCCCAGGCGGAAACCGTCCCCGAAACCACCACGCCCATGGAAACAGAGCCTGTGACGGAGACCATTCCGGAGGAGACCCAGCCTGCCGAAACGGAGCCGGAAGAAACGCCGAACCCCGCTGACCGCCTGGCCGCGGGCGAGTTCCACAACGTCTGGATTTCCGCCGATGGCACGGTGAACGCCGTGGGCAAGGTGGGGGCTTATTCCGGGGCGGAGAAGTGGCACAATGTGACGAAAGTCGCCGCCTGGAACCTGACCATCGGCATCCGGAAGAACGGCAAGGTGGTGCTGGCCGGGGACAATACCAACAAATATAATTACGGCGTGATCTCCGGCTGGTCGGACATTGTGGACGTGGCCGCCGGGGAGAAGAACATCGCTGCCGTCACCGCCGCGGGCACGGTGGTGGCAGCGGGGAGCAACCAGTATCACCAGTGCGACATTTCCCACTGGACGGAGGTAAAGCAGGTGGCCGTGGGGGAATGCAACCTCTACGGCCTGAAAAAGGATGGCACGGTGGTCTGCTCCGGCAACCCCTACACCAAACAGGCTAAGGTTTCCACCTGGCGGGACATCACCGCCATCAGCGCAGGCAATCACTTTGTGGCGGGTCTGCGCACTGACGGCACCGTGACGGCCAAGGGAGACAGCTTCTCCGGCCGGGCGGATGTGGATGAGTGGGAGAACATTACCGCCATTGCCGCGGGAAGCAATCACCTGGTAGGTCTGCGCGCCGACGGCACGGTCATTGCCGCCGGAGAGAACGGCATGGGTCAGTGCAATGTAGGCGGCTGGACGGACATTGTAGCCGTCAGTGCCGGTCGGTTCCATACCGTGGGTATGCGTTCCGACGGCACCATCGTGGTCACCGGCAGCGACGGCTACGGCCAGTGCGACGTGGAATAATATCTGAGAACCAAATTCGTATTTGTAGGGGGCGATGCCCTCATCGCCCCGTTATAGCATGTCGATGGCATATGCGGCGGGACGATGAGGGCATCGTCCCCTACGAATTTTTGAAAAGCCGTCGTATCACGCACGTCATTGCGAACCGGTGTGCGCCAAAATAGAAGTTGTCATTGCGAACCAGTGCGTACACTGGTGTGGCAATCCCCCGGTCATTCCGGGAGCCTTAATATAGCGCACACTGGTGTGGTCCCTTCCGGGGATTCCCTCCGGTCACAATCCGTACGCCTGCCTTCCCTTGGGGGAAGGTGCCCGCCGCAGCGGGCGGATGAGGGAAAATATAGTACAGGCAGCCCTCATCCGTCTCGCGCTTGCGTGAGACGCGCGAGCCACCTTCCACGGAGGGGAAGGCTTTGGAACGTTGTCCTTCCCGCATTCCATTCAACCGAATAATTCCTGTCATTCAGACAGAAAACGCCCCCAGAGAGCCGTACCGGCCCTCTGGGGGTTATCATATGCGGGAAGCACTTATTCGGGGTCGCTTTCGGGCGTTTCGGGGGTATTTTCGGAAGGGGTTTCAGGAGAAGTCTCGGAAGAAGTCTTGGGAGAAGGGGTTACGGTTGCTTCTGACGGTTGTATATTCTTGCTGCCAGGTTCTGTTTCTGTAAAGAACTTCTTTCCAAAGATAACGGTTATCAGGGCACCTGCTGCAATTGTTCCCCCACTTAGAGCGAGCATTAAGAAATCTACCAGGTCTTCCAGAAAGCTAGCGGTTGCGGCAGCATTTTGAGCTGCTGCACAAGTGGCGTGATATTCGTAGGTGTAAAAGTCTCCACCGAAGGTGGCATAATCTGTTGGGGCTGAGCTATACCGATAGGGCTCTTTTTCAGAAAGGACAAGCCCGAAGATTAAAATGGAAAGACCAAGTATGATTCCAATTAAATTCCATATTTTCTTGCTGTGCAACATTTTTTTCTCCCTTTCTTTTATTAGGCTTTCTTCGCTGCTACAACGGAGACCGCACTATTGACGAATATTTGACCAATTGTATTAATCAAGCTTTCCGTATTCTTCACCGCTTTGTATTTGCCACAGAAACATAGGAATAAACACAGCCTCCAATTAGTATCAGTGAAATTGCTCTTTTCGTATTCATTTTCTATATTTATTTTGATGGAGCAAATGTACCACTAACAGAAGTAATAGTATATTTAACATTCCTACTATCTGGGTCGCTATACATCATGGAAGCGATTAAATGGTGTATATCGGTATATTCGCCAGAAGAAGGTAGCCTAAAGGAACAGATAAGTACTTCGCTATTATTCTCATTGTATGCTTTATCAACTGAAGATACAGACCAACCATTACTAAGAGGTATTTCTACAGTAATGCTAACATCATTGAAACTACCTGCAGCGACAGCATAGGATCTCATAGTAATATCGGTATTGCCGAAAGAGATACCTAACTTTTTTTGCCGTTCTACCTCAGAGTAATCAAATTCAAATGCAAGATAATCGCTGATGTTATCAGTGGTAAGTTGAACTTCTTTTTCTTTAGCTTCCCTACCACAGGCAATGAGGGATAGAGCCATAAGAGTAGCTAGGAGTAGTACAAGTGACTTTCTCATTGGAATAATTCCTCCCTGTTTTTTATCTTCTGTCTCTTTTTATGCGGGCATCCAACTTGCACTTGCAAATTGCGTTTTATATTCATATCGCTGCCCACTTTCTTTTTTCGTTATTTTCCGTTAAGCTTCTCCATTGCTCGATCATAGGCATCAAAGTCTCTTTTGACCTTTTCATATTCCCAATCGGCTTGTTCAGCAGCTTTTCGTGCTTCGTCTGCGGCTTTCTGAATTCTTTCCAGGTCTCGCTCTTCTTTGCTTTTGCAACTGGCCAGGTTCAGACATAGTAAAGCAGTCAGAATTGCCAATATAGTTCGTTTCATGTGTGCCCTCTTTTCTTGGAAATTTAATATTAGATGCTATTCAGTAATTCAGCCTTTTTCTTGTCGAATTCCTCCTGCGTGAGGATGCCTTCGTTCTTCATTTTCGAGAGTTTCTCAATTTTATCCAGGCTACTTTCCTGAGTTCCACTGATCGAGGGAGCAGAGACAATTTTGTCAATTAAATCAGGTGTTTTGTTGGCGTGTTTACCGTCCAAGTACACAGCATTGGAATCGAATGCAAGTATTACATGGAAAATGAAAGGCAAAAAGATCATTCCAATAGCGAAACCTGTGCTTTTGTGGAAGCTCTGTACCCAATCACGGTTCAGCTTAAAAATAAAGTAGATGTTGTATAGAGGTATGAACATCAAAAGAAATTTCCATCCGCTGTAATACATCTCTTCACATAACACATAATTGTTATAAAGCGGTATAATTCCTTCCCAGCCTTCCCGGCCCATCTTTTTGAATAGCTGCCAGTCAGCAATGAGAATTAAAATAGTTGCGAGAATTTCTAAAATCATTTTTAATGCCTCACTTAAACTTCATTTACTTGACTGTTTCTTGTGCATCCTCTTGCACCTGTTCTTTCCTTTTTCGTTCCTCCTCTGCTTCCTCGTCTGCTACGCATTTTGGGCAGGCAGGCCAACCGTTATCGAGTGCGCCCGTATACCCATCGTCGTAGTATCTGCCACAATATCCGCATCGTATTGTTGCCATGTGACCAACTCCTCTTCTAATAATTGTAATACAATTAGATATTATATTACATATGTGATTGTAGCATACAATAATTGCTCCTGTCAACCTATAATTATGTTAAAATGTGAGGTGGGAGCAATGAACAACGAGCCTTTGAAAATCAAGAAACGCGGGGAGGACGGCAACCGGATTATCTCCGTGCGCATCCGGGAAGAGATTCTCACAGAGCTGGATAAGATTGCCGGAGAGAGCAATTATTCTCGTAATGAACTCATTAACCTGATACTCGATTATGGTATCAAACATATCGAAATTGAGTGAAAACTCAGATTTTTGGAAAAATCAAAACTCAGTTGAAATATGCAAAAAAATCACAGCCACTTTTTTTCTCGTGGCTGTGATTTTTCCTTGTGACTGTAATTTTTTTGAGTATTTCGGGTCAATACTGGGCGGCCTCGGTGCTTTTCAGCTGTAATTGGAGTTTGTCGGCAATCAGCGCGATGAACTCGGAATTGGTGGGTTTGCCCTTGGTGTTGGACACGGTGTAGCCAAAGAAACGCTGCAAAGTGTCAAGATCCCCTCTGTCCCAGGCCACTTCGATGGCGTGGCGGATGGCTCGCTCCACCCGGCTTGGCGTGGTGCCGAAGGCCTTGGCCACCTGGGGATAGAGCACCTTGGTGATGGCGTTGATCACGTCCATGTCGTTCACCGCAATGATGATGGCCTCCCTCAGATATTGGTAGCCCTTGATGTGGGCGGGGACGCCAATCTCGTGGATGATGTTTGTGACCATGGTCTCGATGCTGTTCTTGTCCGGCCGCCGGGAGGCAGGAAACCGCAGGCTCTCCCCAGCCCGGATTTCCTCCAGCCGCTCCACCAGAAGCCCCATATCGCAGGGTTTGAGCATCAGATAGCGGACGCCCAGGTTCGCTGCGGCATTTGAGACGTACTCCGTGATGAATACGGAGGTGGCCAGCACGATGGGCTTGCGCTCCATGGCGGAAATGGCTTTCAGGACGGCGATTCCGTCCTTCTTCGGGAGCATCAGATCCAGTATCAGAATGTCCGGCTTTTTCTCTTCAATCATGCGGATTGCCAGCTCCCCGTCGCCGGCAGTCCCCAAAACATGAAAGCCGTTGGCACGCTGCAGGGCGGCACTCAGCCCGGAGGTGAAGTCTTCGGCGCTGTCGGCAATGAATACCGTAGTTGTTTTTTCCATACTTTCCTCTCCTCATCATGTAGAATTCTCCCCAGAACACGGTGTTCTTCCCGTGTGCGACAACTAAAGGATAGCATGGCTGATTTCATTTTGCAAGACAAATCTGGAACAATCGTTCGCCACAATTCGACAAATCGGCACAGATAAGATTGAAAACGATACAAATCAGCCGGATAATGTCGGTTCTTGGGTCAAATCTCTCCGGTTGACGGGGAAGCCGTTCTGGTGTAAAATAAGAAAAAAGCCGGTATTGACCGGAAAAGAGCAAAGGAGGACCCGAATTGGAAAATCGGATCAATGATTTGTGCGCGTTTCTGGACGCATCCCACAGCGTTTACCATGCCCAGGCCCGGCTGCGGGAGCAGCTGGAAGCGGCCGGCTATGAGAGCCTTCCCGAGTACCGGAATTGGCAGCTTCGGAGCGGAGGGAAGTACTATGTGAATCGGGGCGGTTCCGCGCTGATCGCCTTCCGGATTCCGGAGGAAGACCCCAGAGGCTTCCTGATGAGTGCCAGCCACGCCGACCGCCCCTGCTTCAAGGTCAAGGAGAATTTTGAGCTCACCGGGACCTATAACCGGATGGCGGTGGAGCGTTACGGCGGCCAGCTGCTCTTCACCTGGCTGGATCGGCCTCTGTCCGTAGCCGGCCGGGTGGCGGTGGAGACGGACAGAGGCATCGAGACCAGACTGGTGGACATCGACCGGGATCTGCTGCTGATTCCCAACGTGGCCATTCATATGAACCGGCAGGTCAACGACGGCTATAAGTGGAATCCGGCAGTGGACACCCTGCCCCTCACCGGCGGCAAGGAGAACGCCGGAAAACTCCAGACGCTTCTGGAGGAACAGGCCGGAGGAAAAATTCTGGGTCACGATCTGTACCTGTACGTCCGGCAGAAGGCTTCCGTCTGGGGTGTTGGGGAGGAATACCTGTCCTCCGCGGCTCTGGACGATCTGGAATGCGCCTGGGGCTGCACCCAGGGCTTCCTGAATGGGGACTTTGACCCGGCGCAAATTCCGGTGCTGTGCGTATTTGACAGCGAGGAGGTAGGTTCCGGCTCCGTCCAGGGGGCAGACTCCACCTTCCTGGAGGACACCCTGGGCAGAATCTGCCGGAGTATGGATTGGAATCTGAATCGGCTTCTTGCCCAGTCCTTCCTGATTTCCGCGGACAACGCTCACGCCGTCCATCCCAACCACCCGGAATTGGCGGACCCGACCAACGCCCCGGTGATGGGGGAGGGCATTGTACTCAAGTACAACGCGGCTCTGAGCTACTGCACCGACGGGGTTTCTGCCGCTCTGTTCCGGAAGGTCTGCGAAAAGGCCGGGGTTAATGTCCAGTCCTACTGCAACCGGGCGGATATCCCCGGCGGCTCCACCCTGGGTCGGATTTCTCTGGGTCATGTGAGCATTCCCACGGCGGACATCGGACTGCCCCAGTTGGCTATGCACTCCTGCTACGAGACCGGGGCGGTGTCGGACGCACTGGATTTGGTGAAGGCCATGACGGCGTTCTACGGCATGAGCCTGGAAGTTACGGAAACCGGTTATCTTGTTAAGTGAAAATCAGGAAGCCCCGGCGGTGCAATCGCACCGCCGGGGCACAGCGTGTCAAAAAAGTCCGAAAGATACGGTGTCATTCCGAACCAGTCCGCAGACTGGTGTGGGAATCCCCCGGTTGAACGTAAAAGCTACTGGTTTAGGATT
>OIZI01000378.1_pt1 | contig 23798 bp, 19 predicted proteins | sample 1588441 | NCBI WGS metagenome assembly OIZI01 (sample SAMN03283284) | human gut metagenome | biome: human-associated habitat; material: feces | host: Homo sapiens | place: Peru | collected 2012 | reverse complement strand
CTTTGGAAACACCACCACCGAATCCTCATAGACCGTGACCGCCACGCCGCATTTTTGCAGCTCCTCTGCCATCGCAGCGGCGCGGTCGCTTTCCTTGATCTTCAACCGTCTTGTGCCGGTGAACACGCCGCCGAATTTCGCAGCAGCAACGGCAAACAGCACGGGACCGAGATCGGGGCAATCCGCCAAATGGATGGCGGGCGTCCCCTTTTTGAGACTTTCAAAATGGCGGGCATACACGCGGTCGCCCTGCAGGCTGTCCGCAGACAGCCCCGTGACCGTCACCCGACCGCCCAGCACGTTGAGCGCCTCAAAAAACGCCGCGCCGGAATAGTCCCCCTCCACCGCCGCGTCGTGCGCACGGTAATGCTGACCGCCCGCGACCGTGATGGTGCGCTCGTCCGTCCACTGCACCGTGACGCCGAACGCGGCAAGCGCCGCCACGGTGAGGTCGATATACGACCGACTTTCGACGGGCGACGTGATGCGGATGATGCTGTCGCCGGCAAGCAGCGGCAGCGTGAACAAAAGCCCGCTGATGAACTGGCTGCTGATGTTGCCCGGCACGCGAAATTCTCCCGCCGTCAGCTTTCCGCAAACGGTCAGCCCGTTCTCATCCTGCAAAAAGGTCATGCCCCGCTCCGCGCACAGCGTTTCATACACCGACAGCGGACGGGAGAGCAGTGTCCTGCTCCCGACAAAGTGCACTTCTTTTCTGCAAAGCAGCGCGGGCGGCACCAAAAAGCGCAGCGTGCTGCCGCTTTCGCGACAACGCAGGGGCGCTGTCGGCGCGGCGTTTTCAAGGTCGATGCCGCGCACCGTCGCGACATCGCCGCAAACGGCAATGTCCACGCCGAGCGCCCGCAGGCAGTCGATCGTCGCCGCGATGTCCTCGCTGTCGGAAATGCCGGAAATTTTGCTTTCCCCCGCGGCAAGTCCCGCGCAGATGAGCATTCTGTGCGCCATGCTTTTGGACGGCGGCGCGGCAACCGTGCCGACGGCAGCGCCTTTCCCGATATGCACGGTCATGTGGCAGCACCGCCTTCGAGGGCACACAGGGCGTCGACCGCTTCCAGATAGCCGTCAAAGCCGTGCCCCGTGATGGTCTTGATGCAGGCGGCGCGGATATAGCTTACCTGTCGGAAATCCTCGCGCTGCTCCACGGCGGAAATGTGCACCTCCACCGTCGGCAGCCCGACCGCCTTCACTGCGTCCAAAAGCGCCACGCTCGTGTGGGTATAGGCGGCGGGGTTGATGACGATGCCGTCTGTGCCGTCGTTGTATGCCGCCTGGATCCGATCGACGAGATCGCCCTCGTGGTTGGACTGGAAAAAGCTGACCCCGACGCCCTTTTCGCGGCAGTGGTTCTCAATCTTCTCGCACAGGGCGGCATAGCTGCCGCTGCCGTAGATCGCAGGCTCACGCACGCCGAGCATGTTGAGGTTCGGTCCGTTAATCACTAAGATCTGCATCACAAAATCTCCTTTCCGCCAGCGCGGCGACCTCTGCGGGGGTGTCCCCCGCGGGAACGGCGATGTCCGCCGTCAGGATATAGGTCGGAAAGCGCTCGGAATAGCGCTTGAAAATGGCTTCCTTTGACGCCGCCAGCGGGCGGTCGTCGGTGGGGACAAGCTGTTCGAGCGGACGGTTGAGGAAAACGAGCTGTCCGTTTTGCCGCAGCGCGTCCACGTTTTCCTCCCGCAGCACCGCGCCGCCGCCCGTGGCGATGACAACGCCCGTTTCGGCGCCCGCTTTTTTGATGACCGCGGTCTCCAGGTCGCGAAATGCCGCCTCGCCCCGCTCTTTGAAAATGGTGGGGATGTCGACTCCCGCCGCTTTGACGATCTCTGCGTCGGTGTCGATGAACGGTCTGCCGAGCTTTTCGGCAAGCAATCTGCCGACCGTGGTCTTGCCGCTTGCGGGCATGCCGGTGAGGACGATGTTTTCCTTTTGCAGGCGGATCTTGCGATAGACCGCTTCGACCGTCTCGCGGGAATAGCGGCGTCCCGTGAAGATCTCACTTGCCAAGACCGCCTGCATCACCAGCATATACAGTCCGCCGACGGCGGTCGCCCCCGCCCTGCGCGCCTGCAGTACAAGGGGCGTGCGCAGCGGATGGTAGATCGCATCTACGACGCCCGACAGCTTTTGAAAGGCTTTGGGGTCGATCGGCATATCCCCGGCGGAATTGCCGAACATACCGCAAGGGGTAGCGTTTATGAGCACATCCGCGTCCGCATGCGCAGAAAGCGCCTGTTCATAGGTCAGCGCCCCGTTTTTGCCGCTGCGGCTCACGGTGTACACGGCGGCAGCGCCCATGTGCGCTGCCACCGCCATCGCGGTCTTGGACGTGCCGCCCGTGCCGAGCACCAGCACCTTTGCGCCGCGCATCACGATGCCGCTGCGATGAATGAGCGCTTCCATGCCGCCGAAATCGGTGTTATAGCCGCAAAGCCGCCCGTCGCGGTTGACGATCGTGTTGACGGCACCGATGGCTTTTGCCGCATCCTGTATCTCCGCAAGAAACGGAATGACCGCCTGCTTATACGGAATGGTGACGTTGATGCCGCGAAAATCGTGCGCCGTCATGAAATCACAAAGCGCGTCCTGCGGAATCTCCTTCAGAATATAGTCATAATCGGCAAGCGCCGCATGAATTTCCTTTGAAAAGCTGTGGGAGAGGTGCTCTCCGATACAACCGTATTGCATCACGCTTCCCCCTTATCTGCCAAAAAGTCCGTGCCGAAACGCACCGTCAGCAGATCGCACAGCGCGATCGCCGTCACGGCATCCACCACCGCGCGCGCACGGTGCACAACGGCGGGATCGTGCCGCCCCTTGACGGCAAAGGTTGCGTTTTCTTTCTTTTCGATGTCCACCGTTTCCTGCTCTTTGGCAATGGACGGCGTCGGCTTCACGGCACAGCGGAAGAGAAGCGGCATGCCGCTTGTGATGCCGCCGCCGATGCCGCCGCCGTGGTTGGTCTTTGCGGTCACAACGCCGTTTTCATAGCGCATGGCGTCGTTTGCTTCGCTGCCGCGCTTGTCGGCAAGGGCAAACCCGTCGCCGAATTCCACACCCTTGACGGCGGGGACGGAAAACAGAATGTGTGCAAGAACGCCCTCCACCGTGTCGAACCACGGCTCGCCGACGCCCGCAGGCAGTCCGATGACCGCCGTTTCGAGCACGCCGCCGACACTGTCGCCGTCGGCACCCGCCGCCGCGATCGCCTGTTGCATGCTTTCGCCCGCTTTGTCACAAAGTGCGGGGAACGGCTTTTCGGCAAGCGTTTCAATGTCGGCTTCGAGATCGCCGAATGCGCGATCGCTCACACCGGCACAGCGGGAAAGGTGCGTGCCGACCAAAATGCCCTTTTTCTGCAGCGCTGCGTGACAGATGGCGCCCGCCGCGACGAGCGCCGCCGTGATGCGGCCGGAGAAATGCCCGCCGCCGCGCGTGTCCTGAAACCCGTGATATTTGCACTGAGCAGGATAGTCCGCATGAGAGGGACGCATCACCGTTTTCATCGCGGCATAGTCGCCGCTTTTCGTGTCGCCGTTTTGAATGAGCAACGTCAGCGGCGTGCCGGTCGTGACCCCGTCAACGACCCCGCTGACGATCTGCACCTCGTCGGCTTCGTGGCGCGCCGTGGAAATGTTGCCGCGCGGCGCGCGCAAAAACAGCATGCGGCGGATGTTGTCCGCATCCACCGACATCCCCGGCGCCAGCCCGTCCAGCGTCGCGCCGATATACGCCCCGTGGCTCTCCCCGAAAAGGGTGACGGTGAGCGCGTTTCCGAAGGTGTTTTTCATGCTCATCCCTCCAACAGACCGTAAACGGTCTCTTTCAGTGCCAAAAGCGGCATTTTCCGCATCTCAAAGCTGCCGACCGTTTCGCAGAAGATCGCCGTCAGCGTGTCGCCCGACAGCTTTTTGTCGTGCGTGAGCGCCGCCCACGCCGCGTCCGCCGACACATGGCAGGTGGTGGGCAGCCCCAGCTTTTCAAGCACCGGCAGCAGCCGCGCCCGCACCGCTTCGCTGCACATCGGCAGCATGCCGAGCGCCACACATTCACCGTGATACAGCTGCTGCAGCCCCGCTGTCTCGATGCCGTGCCCGACGGTGTGCCCGAAATTGAGCACCCGCCGCAGCCCGCTCTCCTTTTCGTCCTGCATCACAACATTTGCCTTGATTTGCAAGGAACGGGCAATGATCTCTTCGAGGTGCGCCGTCGGATCTTCCGTTTCAAAAAGCGCAAAAAGCGACGCATCGAACGTCAGCGCCATCTTCACCGCCTCGGCAAGCCCGTTTGCCACCTGTCGCGGCGGGAGCGTTTCGAGGACCTCAGGATCGACCAGCACCGCGCGCGGCTGATAAAAAGCACCGACACAGTTCTTGATACCGTCAAAATCGATCGCCACCTTGCCGCCGATGGACGAATCCACCTGCGATAAAACAGTGGTCGGTATGTTATAAAAATCCACGCCGCGCAAAAACGATGCCGCCGCAAAGCCCGCAAGGTCGCCCACGACGCCGCCGCCGACCGCGACGACGCAGTCGGTGCGGGTGAAGTGATTTTCAAGCAATGCGTGCAAAAGCTTTGCATAATAGGGCAGGCTTTTCGTCGTCTCCCCCTGCGGGAGCGTCACGACTGTCGGCGCTTTGCACTGTCGGGCGACTGTCTGTGCATACTGCGGCGGCACGCCGTCGTCGGTCACGACCAGCACCCGACGGTCAAGATCGAGCAATTTTCCCGCTTCACCGAGCACGCCGCGGCGCACCGTCACCGTATAGCCGTTTTGCGGGAGCGAAACCGCGATGTCCATATCCTTACCCCCTCAAACAAACGAGCCTGCGACCTTCACCTTGTCACAGCAGACCGCCAGCTCCTCCAGCATGCACTTACCCTCATAGCCGTGAATGTTGCCCTCGGCTTCGACATAGAAATAATACTGCCACAAAAGCTCCTTCATCGGGCGGCTGCGCAGCGTGCGCATGTTGAACCCGTGCGCGCCGATGATGTTGAGCGCCCTGGCAAGCGAGCCTGCCTCGTTGCGCACCGTGAACAGCAGCACAAAATGCGCACCCGCCTTTGTGGAGATCTGCCGTTCCTCTGCGCGGGACAGCACCGCAAAGCGCGTCGTGTTCATCTGCGAACGGTTGACGCCCTGTGCCAAAATGGAGAGGTCATACAAGGCGGCGCTGTCGCTGCTTGCGATGGCGGCAACGCTCTTGTCGCCCTTTTCCGCGACGAATTTCGCGGCAAGCGCCGTGTTTTCATACACCACCTGTTTTAGACCATGCTCTTTGATGAACGCATCGCACTGGGACAGCGCCTGCGGATGGCTCACGACCGTTTTGATGTCGGCAAGCGTCGCACCCTTCACCGCCAACAGATCGTGCGTCACCGGCAGCTGCACCGTGCCGTTGATGAACAGGGAGCCGGAGAAAAGCAGATCGGTGACCTGCCCGACCTCACCGGCATAGCTGTTTTCAAGCGGCAGCACCGCTGCGTCGCAGTCCCCGCTTTCCGCCGCGTCATAGGCGCTCTTGAAATCGGGGAACGCGCACTTTTTCGCGTCGGGAAACAGGCGGTCGGCGGCGATATAGGCAAATGCCCCGACCGTGCCGCTGTAGGCAACGCGCATCCCCTCGGTGAGCCGCTGCTGATACCGACGGGACACCGCCATCGTGTTTTTGAGAAAATCGACATAATATGCCCGCAGCGTGTCGTCCTCGACCCGCTCGCTGCCCGCCGCTATCACCTGTTTTTCGCGTTCGGCGTCCAGAATCGGCAGCCCGTGCGCCTTTTTATAATCGGCGATCGCCGATGCCGCCTGCATCCGTTCGGCAAACAGCGCCGCCATCTCGGCATCCACGCGGTTTATCGTCTCTCTCGCCTGCTTCAGCGCGTCTTTTTCCATCATGCTTTCTCCTTCAAATCACACTTTTTTGCCAGCCGCCGAAAAGCGGGGATGGCATTTTCGATCTGCTCCGGGGTGACGCAATAGGCAATGCGCACATAGCCCGCGCAGTGAAAATCATCGCTCGGCACCAAAAGCAGCTCCTCGCTTTTTGCCAGCGCGCAAAAGGCAGCGGCATCGCCGCCCGGTGCTTTCACAAAAAGATAGAACGCGCCGCGCGGCGGCACGACCGTGAAGCCCATGTCGCACAGCGCCGCATACAGCCGCCGGCGGTTGCGGTCATAAACGGAGATGTCCGCCGTCTGCCCGATGCAGGCGGCGATCACCCGCTGGAAAAGGCTCGGCGCACACACAAAGCCGAGCGCCCGTCCCGCGCCGCACACCGCGTCAAACACCGCGCCCGCATCCGCCGCGCACGACGGCACAAACACATAGCCGATGCGCTCGCCCGGCAGCGACAGCGATTTACTGAACGAATAGCACACCACCGTGTCCGCATAATGAGACGGGATATACGGCACCTTTGCGCCGTCATAGACAAGCTCGCGATACGGCTCGTCCGCAATGAGATAGATCGGGTGTCCGAACGCTTTTTCCTTTTCCCGCAGCAGGTCGGCAAGGGCAAGGATATCCGCTTCATCCAGCACCGCGCCGGTGGGATTGTTCGGTGAGTTGACGATGATCGCCGCCGTTTTTTCGTTGACGGCGGCGGCAAGCGCCGTCATGTCGAGTCCGAAATCCCCCTCGCGACACATCACGGGGCGCATCACAGCGCCCGTGCGCTCAATGAAGACCTTATATTCCGGGAAAAACGGCGAAAGCGTGATCACCTCGTCGCCCGCGCCGACAAGCGCCGTCAGCGTCACCGTCAGCGAGGCGGCAGCGCCCGCCGTCATATAGATGTTTGCGGCATCAGCGGGAAACCCGAATGTGCGGGTGATATAGTCCGCGACCGCACGTCGCGTCGTCGGATCGCCGGGTGCGGAGGTATACCCGTGCAAAACGGCGGGATCGACCGTGTCCGTCAACCGTTTCACTTCTTTCGCCACCGCAGGCGGCGCGGGGATGCTGGGGTTGCCGAGACTGAAATCGAAAACCTTGTCCGCGCCGATCTCCGCCTTGCGGCGATTGCCGTATTCAAAAATTTCGCGAATGACCGAGCGGTGCCGCCCGAGGGCAAGCATTTTCTCCTGTACCATGATGCCACATCCTTTGGTTATCAGTGTTAACCGCATTGTACATACTATTATATACCTTTTTTCACATTCGTCAAGTGTGACTTGCAATTTTCGACATTCTGCTGTACACTGGGAGGAGTGTTTACGGAAAAGAGGGATGTTTTTTGGAAGAGGGCTTTTCGGGAGACCTTTTGCGGGATCGGCTCATCGCTGCGGGCATGCAGGAGATCGCCGTGCACGGTCCCGCGGATTTTTCGCTGCGGCGGGTGGCGTCGTCCTGCGGTGCGTCCTGCGCCGCACCCTATAAGCACTTCAAGAATAAGGACGCCTTTTTTCTGGAAATTCTGCGGTTTGTCAACCGGCAGTGGGCGCTGCTCGAGCAGCAGCTCACCGACATCTACGGCGACGACAAAAAGCGGCTTTTGTGTGAGCTTTGCGTCGCCAACATCCGCTTTCGCATCGTCAATCCGCATTTTCGCGCCGTGCTCACCATGAACGAGCAAGCCCTCACCGCCACACAGCGGCAGGAGATCGGGCGCTCGCTGGAGCACATCGGCACGCTCTGCAAAGAGGTGTTCGAAAGAGACGTCGCCGTCACACAGTTTCGGCTGCAGGCGATCGTCTACGGCACGACCATGCTCATCGGCAGCGGCGCCTACACCGACGCCGAACAGACCGTCTCGCTTGCGCGGCAGGCGGTGGAAAGCATCATCGCGTCTGCGTTATAATTTTTTGAGGAGGCATTTTCCTTGGAAGTCTATGAAATTCTGTTGCCGCTTGCCATCATTCTGGTGGTGTCAAAGGTGCTGATGAAGTGCTGCGAGAAAATTCGGTTTCCCGCCGTCATCGGCATGCTGCTGTCGGGCATTCTGGTGGGGCTTATCCGCTATATTCCGGGACAGACGGTGCTCACCGCGACCGGCATGGAGGGGCTGGCGTTTTTCGCGAAGATCGGCGTCATCCTCATTCTGTTCACCGCCGGTCTGGAGACAGATCTCCAAAAGATCAAAAGCATCGGCGGCCCCGCCGTCGTCATCACGGTCGCAGGCGTTGCCGTGCCGATGGCGCTCGGCTTTCTCGTCGCTACCTTGTGTAACGGCGGCTTCGGCGCGCTGACAAAAGAGACCCTGCTGCAAAACCTGTTTTACGGCACGATCCTCACCGCCACCTCGGTGAGCGTCACCGTCGCCACTCTCAGGGAAGCGGGCAAGCTCGATTCCAAGGTCGGCACGACCATCGTTGCCGCCGCCATCATCGACGACATTCTCGGCATTGTGGTGCTGTCGTTTGTTTTGGCACTGAAAGGTGACGGCGCTGCCACAGCGGGCCCGACCGTCGTCGTTATCCGCACGCTTTTGTATTTTGTCGCCGTCGCGATCGTCGCCTTTTTGGCGTCCAAATTCTTCACGGTACTGGACCGCCGCTTTGAGCACCATCGGCTTGTCCCCATCATGGGCATCGCCTTTTGCTTTATCATCGCCTATGCCAGCGAAAAATGGTTTGGCATCGCCGACATCACCGGCGCATATATTGTAGGGCTGATCCTTTCGGGCAACAAGGACAGCCATTATATCGACCGTAAAGCAGACATCATGGGCTATATGCTGTTTGTGCCGATCTTTTTTGCCAACATCGGCATCTCCACCGAATTTTCCGACATAAGCGTCAGCTTTCTCGCGTTCGGTGCGCTGTTCATCCTTGCGGGCATGGCGGGAAAATTTCTCGGCTGCGGCGCGGCGGCGCTTGCCTGCGGTTATAAGCCGCAGGATGCCGCGCGCGTGGGGCTGGGCATGATGGCGCGTGCCGAGGTGGCGCTTGTCACCGCGCAAAAGGGCGTGGAATACGGCGTCATCCATTCCTCGATCATGCCGTTTGTGGTGGCGCTCATCCTCATCACCAGCTTTGTGACGCCGCTTTTGTTACACGCATCCTACCGCAGGGAGGTACAGCATGACACTGAGTGATCTCCAAATCGGCAGCAGCGGCACCATCACCTTTGTCGAAAGCGACGACCGGGCACTGCGCCGCCACATTCTGGACATGGGGCTTACCCCCGGCACACAGGTGACGGTGGTGAAAGCGGCGCCGATGGGCGACCCGCTGGAGCTGACCGTGCGGGGCTATTCGCTGACACTGCGCAAGGCGGACGCCGCAAAGATCGGCATCGTTTTGTCAAAGGCGGAACAGCCGTCGCCGCAGACCGCTGCCCGTCGCAAGCCCGTTGCCCACACCGGCATCGGCGAAACTGCCTATCATCCCCGCAAGGCTGGCAGTGCCGTCCCCGCGGGACGACCGCTGCACTTTGCGCTTGCCGGCAATCAAAATTGCGGCAAAACCACGCTTTTCAATCAACTCACCGGTTCCAACCAGCACGTCGGCAACTTTCCCGGCGTGACCGTGGACCGCAAGGACGGTGTCATACGCCACCATCCGGAAGCAACTGTCACCGATTTGCCGGGCATCTATTCTCTGTCGCCGTATACCGGCGAAGAGCTTGTTACCCGCCGCTTCCTTTTGGAGGACAAGCCTGACGGCATCATCAACATCATCGATGCGACCAATATCGAGCGCAACCTGCTGTTGACCCTGCAGCTCATCGAGCTGGACATCCCCATGGTCATTGCCCTCAACATGATGGACGAGGTGCGGGCAGGCGGCGGCACCATACAGATAAACGGGTTGGAGGCCGCACTCGGCATTCCCGTCATTCCGATCTCCGCCGCCAAAAATGAGGGCGTGAGTGAGCTTGCCGCGCACGCTGTGAATGTTGCGCGGTTCCGTGAAAAACCGGGCAGGATGGATTTCTGTGACAAAAACGCCGGCGGCAACATGGGGGCTGTGCACCGCTGCATCCATGCGGTGGTGCACCTCATCGAGGATCACGCACTGCGCGCGGACATTCCCGTGCGTTTTGCCGCCTCCAAGATTGTCGAGGGCGATGAGCGCATCCTGGAGGCGCTGAAGCTCGACAAAAACGAGACCGAGGCGGTGGAACACATCGTCTCCCAAATGGAAACGGAGTGCGGCAAGGACCGCGAAGCGGCGCTGGCGGACATGCGCTTTTCCTTCATCGAAAAGCTGTGCGCCGACTGGGTGGTAAAGCCGCAGGAAAGCCGTGAGCACAAGCGCAGCCGTCAAATTGACAAGATCCTCACCGGCAGATTCACTGCCATACCGACCTTTATCGGCATCATGGCGCTGGTGTTTTATCTCACCTTCGGTCCGATCGGCGGCACGCTTTCCACTCTTATGGAGTGCGGCATTGACCGACTGACGCAGCTTTGTGATCACCTGTTGGCGCTCTGGGGTGTCAACACCGTTGTGCGCTCCCTCCTCATCGACGGCATTTTTGCGGGCGTAGGCAGTGTGCTGAGCTTTTTGCCCGTCATCGTCGTGCTGTTTTTCTTTCTCTCCATTCTGGAGGACAGCGGCTATATGGCGCGGGTGGCATTCATCATGGATCGCCCGCTGCGCAAATTCGGACTTTCCGGACGCAGCTTTGTCCCCATGCTCATCGGGTTCGGCTGCTCCGTTCCCGCTATCATGGCGACCCGCACCCTGCCGTCCGCACGCGACCGCCGCATGACCGTCTTCCTCACACCGTTCATGAGCTGCTCGGCAAAGCTGCCGATCTATGCGCTGTTCACCGCCGCATTCTTCCCGCAGCATAAGGTGCTCGTGATGATTGGGTTGTACCTTGTCGGCATCGTGGTCGGCATCCTGTTTGCACTGTTGATGAAAAGCACCGCCTTCAAGGGAGAGCCCGTGCCGTTTGTGATGGAGCTGCCGAACTACAGAATACCGAGCGCCAAAAGCGTTTTCAAACTTATTTGCGAAAAAGCAAAGGATTTCCTCACAAAGGCGTTCACCATCATTTTTCTGGCTTCCATCATCATTTGGTTTCTGCAGAGCTTCGATGCGCGCCTCAACACCGTTGCCGATCCGGAAAACAGCCTTCTTGCCCGCATCGGCGGCGCGATTGCCCCGCTGTTTGCCCCGCTGGGGCTCGGCGATTGGCGCATCTCGACGGCGCTCATCACCGGCTTCACCGCCAAAGAAAGCGTCGTCAGCACGCTGACGGTGCTGCTCGGCAGCACCGACGCACTGCCCACGCTGTTCACGCCGCTCACAGCACTCACCTTCCTCGTTTTCTCGCTTTTGTATACGCCGTGTGTTGCGGCGATTGCGGCGGTGAAGCGGGAGCTCGGCAGGCGTTATGCTGCAGCGGTCGTTTTCCTGCAATGTGCCGTCGCGTGGGTTGCCGCTTTCGCGGTGCATGCCGTCGGATCGTTATTCTGAAAGTATAGTCCGCATCACATATTACAGAGAGTAAAAAAGGACGACCCCTTGCGGAGTCGTCCTTTTGATATACCTATCAGCGTTCCTCGCGGAAATAGGAAAGTCCGAGACTTGCGGGCGGCTGATTTTCGCGCCGCTTGCGGATACTCACCACAATGAGCACCAAAATGGTGACGACATAGGGCAGCATCTGAATGAGCGGCAGCACCTGCATCGGCACGTTGATATAGTTGAAAAGAATATACAGCGCACCGAACAGATAGGAGCCGAAGATCGCCATGATGGGCTTCCAGGTGGCGAAAATGACGATGGCGATCGCCAGCCAGCCACGGTCGCCGAAGCCGTTGTTGGACCAGATGCCGTTGCTGTAGTCCATGACATAGAACAGACCGCCGAGCCCCGCGATCATGCCGCCGACACAGGTGGCGACATATTTATACCGCGTGACATTGATGCCGGCGGCGTCCGCCGTTGCGGGATTTTCACCGACGGAGCGCAGGTGCAGTCCCGCGCGCGTGCGTTTTAAGAAAATGCTGACGGCGATTGCCAGGATCACGGCGAGGTATACGAGAAAGCCATAGGAGAAAAACAGTTGTCCGATCTCGCCCATATCCGCCGCAAAGGGCAGCGTCGTCTTGAATGCACCGGCGATGTCCACCAGCGCCAGATACGGCACATCGCTTTTCACAACCTTGATGAGCGAGCCGCCGAAGAAGTTACCGAAGCCGACACCGAACGTGGTGATGGCAAGACCGGTCACGTTCTGATTGGCTTTGAGCGTCACCGTCAGGAAGCAATAGAGCAGCGACACCAAAAGCGAACCGAAAAGACAGCAGAGAAGCGGAATGAGAATGGCAAGGAAGGTGTCCACATATTCCGTGCTGCTTTGATAGAAAAAGCCGCCGATAACGCCGGAGATCGCGCCGACATACATGATGCCGGGGATGCCGAGGTTGAGGTTGCCGGATTTCTCGGTCAGAATTTCGCCGGTCGAGCCGAACAGAAGCGGCGTTCCCTGCAGGATGGCGCGCTGGATAAAGTTGATAATTCCGCCCATTTCAGTTCTCCCCTTCCTGCACGGCAGCCGCTTTTTTGCGGTGATTCAGATGCACTTCATAGTTGATGAAAAATTCGCAGCCGATGATGAAGAACAGGATAATGCCGGTCAGAATGTCCGCAAAATCGCTGTTGAGACCGAACTTCGAGGTCACTTCATCCGCGCCGCGCGCCATGAAGACCAGCAGCATCGAGGTGAGCACCATCATCAGCGGATTGAATTTCGCCAGCCACGAAACCATGATGGCGGTGAAGCCTCTGCCGTCCGCCAGGTTGGAGTCGATGGAGTGGGACGAGCCGCCCACCAGCAAAAGACCCGCGATGCCGCACACGGCGCCCGACAGCGCCATCGTGCGCACGATGACCTTTTTCACGTTGATGCCGATATACCGCGCGGTGTTTTCACTGCCGCCGACAACGGAAATTTCATAGCCGTGCTTGCTGTATTTGAGATAAATAAACATCAGCACCGTGAGGATCGCCACAATGACGATGTTGAGCAGATACTGCACGCCGAACAGATTGGGGAACCAGCCGTGGCTCAAAAGCTCGGGACCGACCACGTTCGAGCCGGTCTTGTCCGCGATCTTCAGAAAATATTCGATGAGCTGAATTGCCACATAGTTCATCATCAGCGTGAACAGCGTTTCGTTCGTGCCCCACTGTGCCTTGAAGAATGCGGGAATGATGCCCCAGATCATGCCGGAAACGATCGCCGCCGCCGTCATGATGATGATGAGCAGCCAATCGGCGACCTTGCCGCCGAGCACCAGCATGCACACCGCCGTCGACAGACAGCCGATGAGCACCTGACCCTCGGCGCCCGTGTTCCAAAAGCGCATCCGGAAAGCGGGCGTCACCGCAAGGGAGATGCACAAAAGAATGGCGACATCGTGAATGGTGACGAGCGTTCTGCCCGTGCCGAACGCGCCCTTTGCCACGGTGGCAAAAATGGACAGCGGGTTGTCACCGGTCAGCACCTTGGCGACAACGGCGCACACCACAAGCGCCAAAAGGATCGCGATCGCCCGCACCAGAATACCGGTCTTCAGCGACATATTATTGCGCTTGCTGACATAAAAAAGCGGTTCACGCGTGTGTTTTTCAGGCTTCGTCATGCGCTGCCCCTCCCTCCGTTTTGGTCATGAGCAGTCCGAGCTGCTCCTTTGTGGCGGTGCGTCCGTCCACAATGCCGGTGATTCTGCCGGAATTGATGACCATGATGCGGTCGCAAAGCTCCGTCAGCACGTCGAGATCCTCGCCGACGAAAATGACGGCGACGCCGTTTTCTTTCTGCTGATTGAGCAGGTTGTAAATGATGTATGAGGAATTGATATCCAGTCCGCGCACGGGATATGCCGCCATGAGCACCGTCGGCGCCGCGGCGATCTCTCTGCCGACAAGCACCTTCTGCACGTTGCCGCCCGACAGGCGGCGCACCGGCGTGGTCGCGCCGGGGGTGACGACCTCAAGGCTCTCGATGATGTGCTCGGCAAGCTCCTTGGGCGGCTGCCGATCCACAAACACGGACTTTCCTTTTTTATAGCTGCGCAGCATCATGTTGTCGATGATGTCCATGTTGCCGACCAATCCCATGCCGAGACGGTCCTCCGGCACAAAGGACAGCCGCACGCCGAGCTCTCTGATCTGCGTCGGCGTCTTGTCGCGCAGGTTTTCCTCTTTGTCGGTCTTGGGGTTGTGATAGACGATCTCACCCGCAGACAGATGCTGCAGACCCGCGATCGCCTCGAGAAGCTCTCGCTGTCCCGAACCGGCGATGCCCGCGATGCCGAGAATTTCGCCGCTTTTCGCGGTGAAATCAATGTCGTCAAGAACCGCTCTGCCGTTTTGATCAAACAGCTTCAGCCCGTGCACCATCAGGCGGTCGGCGGTGTCGTGCGGTGTCGTGCGCTCGATGTTGAGCGTGACCTTTTTGCCGACCATCATTTCGGTCAGTGCCGCCTCGTCGGTCTCGGCGGTGCGCACCGTGCCGATATATTCCCCCTTGCGCAGCACCGACACGCGGTCGGAAAGGCTCAGCACCTCGTGCAGCTTGTGGGTGATGATGATGATGGATTTGCCGTCGTCGCGCATGCGGCGCAGGATCGCAAACAGCTTTTGCGTCTCCTGCGGCGTCAGAACGGCGGTCGGCTCGTCCAGAATGAGGATGTCCGCGCCGCGGTAGAGCACCTTGACGATCTCCACCGTCTGCTTTTCGGACACCGACATGGCATACACCTTTTTGCGCGGGTCGATCTCAAAGCCGTATTTCTCCGCAATTTCGCCGACGCGCTTTGTCGCTTCTTTCAGATTGAAGCGGCGACCGTCGTCAATGCCCAACACGATGTTTTCCGTGGCGGTGAACACGTCCACCAGCTTGAAATGCTGATGGATCATGCCGATCTTATAGCCGAAGGCATCGCGCGGCGAGCTGATGGTCGCCGGCTCCCCATTCACGAAGATCTCGCCCTCGTCGGGGTGATAGATGCCGGAGATCATGTTCATCAGCGTGGTCTTGCCGCTGCCGTTCTCACCGAGGATGGCAAGGATCTCGCCCTTTTTCACCGTGAGATCGACATGGCTGTTGGCAAGAATACTGCCAAACCGTTTACTAACGTTTCTAAGTTCCAGAGCGTTCACAGAAAGCCTCCCGAAAAAAAGCGCAAGGGGAGCGGTATACTCCCCTTGCGCCGGTTTTTCAAACAGTCGAAAAGTGCCTAAACCGCAACCCGCAGGGATCAGTCGCCGTAGTTGGTGTTCAGGTTGGTGACACCGTCGATGATGATGTCAAAATACGGAGCGGAGCGGAATTTTTCGGCGTTGGACTCGTCGAAGTAGCCGTCATGGATAACGTTGGTGTCCGGCTTGAAGTCGCCGTCCACGTCTGCCTTATACTCGGTGAGGTTCTTGCCCTCAACAGTGAACTTCGAGGTGTCGAACACATGCAGCGAGCCGTCTTCCAGCGACTTGATGACTTCGTTGATCTTCTCGATGGTGCCTTCCGCAGCGACATCCTGGTTGATGCCGGTCAGCACGACGGAGTTCGAAGCGATGTCACCGCACCAGTCGGCGTCGATGGCTTCACCCTTCGCGACCTGCTCGATGATGTAACGGAAATAGGGCGCCCAGTTGATGGCAGAGGACACGATGAACGTGTTCTTGCCGGCGGAATAGGTGCTGCCGTTATAGGAGACGTTCGGCACCTTCGCCAGCTCGCAGGCGGTCGGAGCGCCGAGGGAGTCGGCATGCTGGCTGATGAGCACGCAGCCGTCCTGGGTGATCAGAGAGTTCGCAGCTTCCTGCTCTTTTGCCTGGTCATACCAGGAACCGGTGTAGCGCACCTTCATGGTCGCGGATTCGCAAACGGAGCGCGCACCGAGGTAGAAAGAGGTCATGCCGGAAACCACTTCGGCATAGGTGAAAGCACCGACATAGCCGATGATCGCTTTTTCCGCCGTGATCTTGCCTTCTTTGATCATTTCGTTGAGCTTCATACCTGCGGCAACGCCGGCGAGGTAGCGGCCCTCATAGATGGAAGCAAACGCATTGTGGAAGTTCGCGATGCCGGCGAGCTTCGCGGAAGTGCCGGTCGCATGGCAGAACTGCACGCCCGGATATTCCTTGGCAGCCTGCTTCATAAAGGACTCATGACCGAAGGAGTCGGCGAAAATGACCTTGCAGCCCTTGTTCTTCGCCAGGTCGACCGCCGCATCATAGCAGGAGTTGTCCTCGCCGATGCCGGTCACGATGATGACCTGCTCATCCTTCAGACCGAGACCTTCCTTGACGCTCTTGAGCGCCGAGATGAAGTTGTTGTCATAGGTGGAGTTCTCGTCGTGCAGGCAGATCATACCGATCTTGAAGTCGTCCGGGATCTTCACGTCGGAGGAGACAGCGTTGCGCGGCAGAATGTCAGCGCTTTCGCCCTTCTTCGTCGTCGTGTTCCCCTGATTGCTGCTGCCGCAAGCGGCAAGCGACAGTACCATCAGCACTGCCAGTGCGATTGCCAGGATCTTTTTCATGTTTCTTTTCCCCCAAATTTATATTTCCACGGACACCCTGTCCGCAGTTACCAAAAGAAAGAGGACAGCGCTCAGCAAAAAGTCACGCCGTCCTTCACATCCATCGACGCAATGCGCGCCAGAGATTCCACACGGATCCCGTGCTCGCGCACACGCGTCGCGCCGTTTTGAAATGCTTTTTCGATCACAATGCCCGCACCGATCAGGGTCGCACCCGCATCCTCAACCAGCTGCGCCAGTCCCAAAAGGGCGTTCCCCTCCGCCAGAAAGTCGTCGAGGATCAGAATGCGGTCCTGCGGACTCAGAAACGCCTTGGACACCTGAATGTCATACGTTTTGCCGCGGGTAAAAGAAGTCACGGGCGCCGTATACACGTCACCCGCGATATTGATACTCTTCGTTTTTTTGGCAAACACCACCGGCACGTCAAAATACTGCGCAGCAATACAGGCGATGCCGATACCGGACGCCTCGATGGTCAGAATCTTATTCACGCCGCAGTCGCCGAACAGACGGAAAAATTCCTTGCCGATCTCCTGCAGAAAACGCACGTCGATGCAGTGATTGAGGAAGCTGTCCACCTTGAGCACGTTGCCTTCGAACACCTTGCCCTCGGCGCGGATCTTTTCCTCCAGCAGCTTCATGCGTTTCCCTCCCCATCGAAAACAGTCGAAAAAAGAACTGCTTTCATCATACCAAATATTTCTGACGAAATCAAGAGGTTTATCTGCAAAATCTATTCTGCTTGGGCGGGGTCTTTTTTGTGTATATTGCCACTTTATTCTCCGCGCAGTCCCGCATAGGCTTCCCGCAGCGTCTCGCAGGAAGCGGCAAAGCGCTTTTCCTCATCCGCGGTGAGCGACAGCGGCAGCACACGGCGCACACCGCTGCGGTTGACGATGCAGGGCATGCCCGCAAACACGCGTCCGTGGTTTTCGAGCATGGCGCTGACGGTCAGCACGCTGTTTTCATCGCCGAGGATGGCGCGCGTGATGCGCACCATCGCCATGCCGATGCCATAGTAGGTCGCGCGCTTTGCCTCAATGATCTTATATGCCGCGCTGCGCACCTCTTCCTCGAGCTTTTGGATCTCCTGCATATCGCACATACCGTCGGCGCAGAAATCCGTGATAGGGCGGGTGGCAAGCATCGCCTGCGACCACGGGACAAATTCGCTGTCGCCGTGCTCGCCGATGACATAGGCGTGCACATTGCGGGGGTCGACGGAAAAATATTCGCCGAGCAGATACCGAAGCCGCGCGGTGTCCAGCGCCGTACCCGTGCCGATGACGCGGCGGGCGTTGAAGCCGGACAGCGCGCAGGTGATGCGCGTCATGATGTCCACGGGATTGGTGGCAACAAGGAAAATGCCGTTGAAGCCCGATTCCACCACCGGTTCAACGATGGAGCGGAACACCGCCTCATTGCGCCGCAGAAGATCCAGCCGCGTCTCGCCCTGCTTCTGCGCCACGCCGGCGCAGATCGCCACGATGTCCGCGTCGCGGCAGTCGTCATAGTCGCCCGCATAGATGCGCATGTGCGAGCCGGAAAACGCCAGCCCGTGGTTCAAATCCATCGCCTCGCCCTGCGCACGCTTTTTATCGATATCGAGCAGCACCAGCTCCTCGCAGGCGTTTTGGTTCAAAAGGGCATAGGCATAGCTCATGCCCACCATACCCGTGCCGATGAGCACGACCTTGCGCTTGTCCGTTGTAATCATAGAAATCTCTCCTTTTTTTCGCCGATGTTTCCGAAATAACACAAATATTTCACAAACAGTCTTTACACTGTGTAGTATACTCTATTATATAAGGACAAGTCAAGAAAAAGGGGGCTTCAAAATGGGAAATGATGTCAAAACCGTTTTGATCGCGGACGACGAAATGCGTATGCGGCGGGTAATCGCCGACTATCTTGCCGCCAAGGGCTATAAAACGGTGGAAGCCGCCAACGGCAGCGAGGCGGTGCTCATCTGTCAGCGCATGCCGATCGACCTTATTCTGCTCGACGTCATGATGCCGCAGATGGACGGCTTTGAGGCATGCCGCGTCATCCGTCAGCATTCCGCCGTTCCCATCATCATGCTCACGGCGCGCGGCGAGGAAAACGACGAATTGCAGGGGTTTTCGCTCGGCGCAGACGAATATATCGCAAAGCCCTTCAGTCTCAAAATTCTTGCCGCCCGCATCGAGGCGGTGCTGCGGCGGGGCGAAGCGCCGCAGCAGGAAAATGCCGTGCGCGCCGCCGACGCGCTGCGGGTGGACACGGTCGCGCGCGAGGTGACGGCGGCGGGAAAGCCGGTCGAGCTGACCTATACGGAGTTCGAGCTGCTGGTGTTTCTGATGCAGCACGCGGGCATTGCGCTGTCCCGCGACAAAATTCTCGACAGCGTCTGGCGCTATGACTACTACGGCGACGCCCGCACAGTGGACACCCACATCAAAAAGCTGCGCCAAAAGCTCGGCGACTGCGGCAACTACATCAAGACCATTCGCGGCATCGGCTATAAATTCGACACGGAGAAACAGGATCATGCATAGACTGAAAAACGCCTTTCCCGCCCACTCGCTTTTGTGGCGGCTGTTCGGCTGCACCGCAGGCTGCATCGCCGTCTTTCTGGCGGTGCTTCTGCTGCTCAACACCTTTGCGCTCAAACCGTATTATATAAAGCAAAAAAAGGCGCACATCGTTTCCACCTTCGACAGCATCGATGCCTGTGAGACATCCGACGCGCTGCAGACGGAGCTGGAATATCTGCAATATAACGACACCGTGTCGGTGGTCATTTGGGCGGATCGGCAAATTCTTTATTCCACGCTGAACCAGCAGCGCTATTCCCTGCCCGCGCACCCCGACCTGCCGCTCGGCAGCTACAGCTTCCGTGAAATAGAAGATGACAACGGTGCCGCCATTGCTCTGCTCGGACATCTGAGCGACGGCGCGTTCATCCTTTTGCGCACGCCGATCGCCGCCATCGAGGAAAGCGCCGCTGTTTTCAACCGCTTTCTGCTGTTTTGCGGCGGCGGCGGACTGCTGCTCGCCTTGGGGCTGGCACTCCTTTTGTCCCGCAGCATGACCGTGCCGCTGCGCAAGCTGTCCAAAGTGGCGGAAAACGTGGCGGCGCTCGATTTCAGCGACAGCTATACAGGCGGCGGCAAGGACGAGATCGCCGCGCTCGGCAAGAGCATCGACGCCATGTCCCGCGCGCTTGAGGGGACGATCACCGAGCTGAAAAACGCCAATCTGCAGCTGCAATCGGACATTGCCGTCAAGACGCGACAAAACGAGGCGCACCGCGCGTTCATCGCCAACGTTTCCCATGAGCTGAAAACGCCGCTCGCCCTCATCGGCACCTATGCCGAAAGCCTGCCCGACATTGAAAACGAGCAAAGCCGCGCGGAATATTGCGCGGTCATTCAGGACGAGACCCAGCGCATGTCGGATATGCTGCGGCGCATGACGCTGCTCATGCAGATCACGTCGGGCGAGCAGCTGACGGTTGAACGGTTTGACGTCACCGAGCTTTTCTGCAACGTCATGCAACGGCTCACGCCGCAGTTTGCGGGACAGAACGTGTCGGTCGTCCCGCCCGCAAACGGTGCATGCTTCGTGTTTGCGGACAGCTTTCTCATTGAGGACGTGCTGCAAAACTATCTCACCAACGCCTTTCACCATGTCTCCGACGGCGGCACCGTCTCGGGCACGGTCACGCCCACCGCAAACGGCACGGTGCGCATCGCCGTTCTCAACACGGGCAATCCCATCCCCGAGGAAGAGCTGCCGAAAATCTGGGAGAGCTTTTATAAGGTGGACAAGGCGCACAGCCGCACCTACGGCGGCTCAGGCATCGGACTTTCGGTGGTGGCGGCGATCATGCAGGCGCACCGCATGCCCTACGGCGTGCGCAACTGCACGGCGCCCGACGGCAGCCCTGCCGTGGAATTTTATATCGAGCTGCAAACGCGATAACCAAAAAGGCGTGCTCATACCGAGCACGCCTTCTCAGACTGTCAAAAAAGTCCGCAGGACGCAAAAGCGCATTCACACGAAAGGATCTCTGCAAAAGTTTCAGTGAACAAAAAGAAGTGTTTCTTTGAAACGCACGCTTTTGCTGTCTGCGTCAACCGCCCCCTACTGTGCAAGCTATGGCGCGAAAGGACAAAAGCTCTTACCTATATGCGCCATAGCTTGAACATACAGCGACGGGGGGCGTTTTCCTTGCTCCTGCGGTTTTTAGACAGCCTCACAGTGCGTCAAAACGCGCTTTCGCTCCCCACGGATTTTTCGCCCCTCGGCTCCCTCTGATGAGGGAGCTGGCTTTTGCGCAGCAAAAGACTGAGGGAGAGAATGTTTTCTGTCACTGTCAATTTTTCGGACAACCCAAAACGGCTGCATCCTCCGACGGGATGCAGCCGTTATCATCATTTTATCGCGGCGACCGCCGCACAGTTTATATCATCATTGGACTCACCGTTTCTTCAGATTTCTTTGGCTCTCAGATGAAATCCGAACAATCGAGAAAACTTCCTTTTCTGAATTTTTTGACACACCGTTAATGGCCCACCGGACTCGCTCCCTTCAAGTTATTTGTCAGAAAATCGGGGGTACATCCTCCATAGGCTTTCTCCTTTCGGTCGCCTTGTCTTTCCTGCATCTATACTATACCACACGGGCGCGTTTCTGTCTATGCGCAAACCGCCCAAAAATGCGGGCAAAAGTTCTACTTGCGCAACACCGCTTTTTGTAGTATACTGAGAGCGTTGGGGACAAAAAAGAGCACGCATTTGCGTGCTTATTTTTTTGCAACGGATGCGAGATTTTACATAGATTTTACCAAACATCCCTTATGGTCTTTACATCTGTACAGTACTATGAAAATGTGTAAAAACGCTGTAAAGGATGTAGAATATGACAATTTTTGATCTTCTGACGCTGATCGGCGGGCTGTGCCTTTTCCTGTTCGGTATGCAGGTGATGGGCGACGGCCTGGAGCGCCGCGCAGGCGGCAGCCTCAAGGTGCTGCTCGGCAAGCTGACCGGCAGCAAATTCAAGGGCTTTCTGACGGGGCTCGGCGTCACATCCGTCATTCAAAGCTCCTCTGCCACCACGGTGATGGTGGTCGGCTTTGTCAATTCCAAGGTGATGACCTTAAAGCAAGCCATCGGCGTCATCATGGGCGCCAACATCGGCACGACCGTCACCGCCTGGATCTTGAGTCTCGGCGGCATCTCGGGAGACAACATTTTTCTGAAAATGTTAAAGCCCACCGCGTTCACGCCGATCTTGGCGCTTGTCGGCATGATCTTTCTCATGTTCTCGAAGTCCGACAAAAAGCGCGATGTCGGCACGGTGCTTTTGGGCTTCGCAACGCTGATGTTCGGCATGGACACCATGGCAAGCGCCGTGTCGGGGCTGGCGGACATGCCCGCTTTCCGCCATCTTTTCCTGCTGTTCTCCAACCCCATCCTCGGCGTGCTGGTCGGCGCACTGCTGACCGCCGTCATTCAGTCCAGCTCCGCCTCGGTCGGCATCCTGCAAGCCCTTTCCGCCACGGGTGCCGTCACCTATGCGGCGGCGATCCCGATCATCATGGGACAGAACATCGGCACCTGCGTGACCGCTCTTTTGTCCTCGTTCGGCACGAATAAAAACGCCAAGCGCGCCGCCGTGGTGCACCTGTCGTTCAACGTGATCGGCACGGTGGTGTGGCTGACGGTGTTTTCCGTCGTTTCCGCACTGTTCAAACCCGCGCTGCTTGCTGCCCCCGCCACCTATGCCGGCATCGCCGTGGCACATTCCGTGTTCAACATTCTCTGCACCCTGCTTTTGTACCCGATGTCCTCGCTGCTTGAAAAGCTGGCATATAAGATCGTGCCCGACGGCAAGGAAGCGGAAAAAGCGGTGGAGCTGGACGACCGCCTGCTGGCGACGCCCGCCGTCGCCCTTTCCGAAAGCGAGCGCGTCACCTGCAAAATGGCGGAGCGCGCCGCCGAGGGGCTGCGCCTGAGCCTGTCGCTGCTTTCCGGCTATGATCCCGAAAAGGCTGCCGCCGTGCGTGCGGCGGAAAAGGACACCGACCGCTATGAGGATATGCTCGGCACCTATCTTACCAAGCTCTCCCGCCGTCAGATCTCGGCAGAGGACAGCGCCGCCGTTTCAAAGCTCTTAAAAGTCATCGGCGACTTTGAACGCATCGCCGATCACAGCGTGAACATTCTCGAATCGGTCGAGGAGCTGCGCGACAAAAAGACCGTGTTTTCGGCAGGTGCGGAAAACGATCTGCGGGTGCTGTGCCGCGCTCTTTCCGACATTCTCACGCTGACGCTTGCCGCCTTTGAGGAAAACGATCCAAAGAAAGCGGCAGATGTCGAGCCGCTTGAACAGGTCATCGACACCCTGCGCACGGCGCTGCGCGACGGACACATCGTGCGTCTGAAAAGCGGCGACTGCACGGTGGAAGCGGGCTTCATCTGGTCGGATCTGCTCACCAATATGGAGCGCACCGCCGACCACTGCTCCAACATCGCCGCCTGCATCATCGAGGCGGATCAGCAGGACATGGATCTGCACGCTTTTCTGCATGGCCGCAAAAAAGAGGAAGCCTTCGCCGAAAAATATGACGCGCTCAGAGAGGAATACCGCCTGCCGTCGCAGAGCGCTGCCACTTGACAGCGCCCCGCGCGCCTGCTATACTGCACGGCAGGAGTGATACGGTATGTTTTTGAAAGCGACCGAAAAAGATATTGATGCGGTGAACCGCATTTATGACGCGATCCACACCGCCGAGGAAAACGGCACCGCCGCGATCGGCTGGATCCGCGGCGTGTACCCCGTGCGGCAGACCGCTGCCGACGCCGTCGAGCGCGGCGATCTGTATGTGGCAAAGGACGGCGACACCGTTGTCGGCGCCGCCATCATCAATCATATCCAGCCGCCGTCCTATCGCGGCGCACCGTGGGCATACCCTGCCCCCGACAGCGCCGTTCTGGTGCTGCACACCCTCGTCATCGATCCTGCCGCCGCCGGCAAGGGGCTCGGGCGCGCGTTTGTCGATTTTTATGAGGAAACCGCAAAGCGCCTTTCCTGCCGCGCCCTGCGCATGGACACCAACGCCCGCAATCTGCGCGCCCGCGCGCTGTATAAAAAGCTTGGCTATGCGGAGATCGCCGTCGTCCCCTGCGCCTTCAACGGCATCCCCGACGTGCAGCTTGTGCTGTTGGAGAAGGAGATATAATGAAATCCACCCATCGCCGCAGCAATTTCATCATTCATTAAAAATCCCGTCACGACGGAAGAAGAAGTGAAGAATGAAGAGTGAAT
>OIZI01000377.1_pt1 | contig 23820 bp, 15 predicted proteins | sample 1588441 | NCBI WGS metagenome assembly OIZI01 (sample SAMN03283284) | human gut metagenome | biome: human-associated habitat; material: feces | host: Homo sapiens | place: Peru | collected 2012 | reverse complement strand
GAATGACTGAAGGAGGGAAAAACTATAAATTAGATGTATTAATTGGTTACTATCTTATTAACCTATATTACATAAACAACTCCACAAACCCAAATTTGTATTACTATAATATATATGAACAGAGAAAAAAGGTGTAGTAGAATTTTCTACTACACCTTTTTAGTTTAAATATAGAATAGTTTGTTATAAATATAAAGCCATAAACAGTTATTTGAAATACAAAATAAAAAGTAAAAGTTAAAATTTAATTGTAATCTTAGTACCTTTACCAAGTTCACTTTCAACTTTCATTTTACCGTTGTGATGTTCAACACCATGCTTAACAATTGAAAGTCCAAGACCTGTACCACCAACTTCTTTACTGTGGCTTTTGTCAACTCTGTAGAATCTTTCAAAAATTCTGCTTTGGTCCTCTTTGCTAATACCAATACCTGTGTCCTCAACAATCAAAGTAGCTTTACTGTTTATCGGTGCAACAGTAATTGTTACTGAGCCGTTAGGCTTGTTGTATTTAATAGCATTGTCAACTAGGTTGTAAACAATTTCACTTAGTAGTGTTGGTACACCATGTACTATTGTTTTCTCACCGTACAGTGTTAATTTAACACCACAGTTGTCTGCAATAGGGGATAGAGTGTCTTCAACATTCTTTGCAATTTCAAAAATGTCAACTTCCTTATCTTCAGGTTCGTATGACTTGTCATCTAACTTAGACAACTTTATAATATCATTAACCAAAGTGATAAGTCTGTTAGTTTCTTTAGTAATGTTGTGTGCAAAGTGAGTTACTGTTTCCTTAGGAGTTGCATCCATTCCGATAATTTCAGCAGATGCTAAAATTGCAGTTAGTGGAGTTTTTAGTTCATGGCTAACATTAGCACTGAATTCTCTTCTTAATAATTCTCTCTGATGCTTTTCTGTAACATCAAGGATAACTGCTACAGCACCTTTAATTTTGCCGTCAACCTCAACAGGATTGCAGTATAGACTTAAGTATCTGTCACCATATTCAAAAGTATCTGACATATGTGTTCCATGAATAGCATTGTTAATGTTAGTTTTAAATTCATCATCAACAGTAAGATCCTCTAGGTATTCACCATCTAAAGATGAAATATTAAGTAGTTTTTTTACACTTTTATTGTATGAAAGAATTTTGCCCTGTAAATCAAGAACCAAAAGTCCTTCTTTCATATTGCTTGTGATAACATTAAATTCAGCTTGAGTTCGCTTTAATTCTTTGATTTGGTCACGAATAACTCTGTTTTGGTGGCTGATTTTGTGTACAAGTGGCTCAATTTCTTCATATGTTGTAACTGCCTCAACATTTTCCAGGTCAAGGTCATTAATAGGCATAACAATCTTTTTTGAAGATAGGTAAGCTATTATATATGAAAGTACAAGTGCAATTATCACAACAATTGCAAGTGGTTGCCACATATTAAGTAATAAAATCCAAACAGTATATTGGTTGGTGGAAATGCGAATTACCGAACCATCAGAAAGTAATTTTGCACAGTACATAGTCCTTTCGGATAAAGTGTCAGACATTCTTACATCCTCACCGGTACCGTTTTTCATTGCATCCTTAATTTCTTTACGGTTAAGGTGGTTTTCCATTTTACTTTTAGAAACATTAGAATCATACTTAATAGAACCATCTTTGTTAACCCATGTGATTCTGGCTTTTTCTGATTTGCTTAATGTGTCAAGATATTTTGTACCACCATCTTCAACACCAACAGAAATTATGTTAATTTCAGAATGAAGTTCGTTCATTATTTGTTTTCCATGGTAGTTGTACATAACACCAAAGACAATAACGATTGTAACAACAAGCATAGAAAAACAAGCTAAAAAAATGTTTTTAAATATTTTCTTTGTCATTGTCATTTTATTCACCAATCTTATATCCAAAACCTCTGATAGTTTCAATCATATTGCCACATTCACCAAGCTTAGTTCTAAGGGTTCGAATATGTACATCTACAGTTCTGTTTTCACCATCAAAGTCATAACCCCAGATTTTGTTAAGCAACTTTTCTCTGGAGAAAACAACACCTTTGTTTTGCATTAACAGTAGAAGTAGGTGATACTCCTTGTATGTAAGCACAACATTTTTACCATTTGCAGTAACAATGTGTTTTTCAGGATTTACTGTCAGTTTGCCTACCGTGATTTCACCATCATCCTTGTGATTAGATGTTCTTCTTAGTAATGCTCTAATTCTTGAAACAAGTTCCAGCATACTAAATGGTTTTGTCATATAATCATCAGCACCACTATCAAGTCCTATAACCTTGTCATATTCAGCATCTTTAGCAGTTACCATAATGATAGGTAGGTCTGATGTTTCTTTGCTGCTTCTTAATTTTCGGAGTATCTGTAAACCATCCTCTTCCGGTAGCATAATGTCTAGCAGAATAAGGTCAGGTGTTTCTTCTTTCATAGCTTTCCAAAATTCTGATGGTCTTTCAAAGCCTTTAACTTCAAAGCCACTATTCTTCAATGAATAAAATACAGCTTCATTTATACTACGGTCATCCTCTATGAAATAAATCATATATATCATCTCCGTTCTTTTTTATTAATATTATAGCACCGATAGGTTAAATAAAAAGAGTAGTAATGTTAAATCTAAGTTAAATAAGAAGTTTGGATTATATTGGTATGAAAAGTATTTAAAAATATTTATGTAAACTTCACTTATATTATAACTAATAGTAGTTTAAAAGTGAATAGATTTGTATTGTTAAAAGTAAATATTTTTATATTTGTTTTCAATTAAATAGTAGGTGTAGAAAATAATAAAAAAGTTATAAAAAAGTATTGACATAGTGCAATATGTGTGTTAAAATCTATCTTGTCGTTGAGAGATAGCGACTAAATAAGTTAATATATGCGGGTGTGGCGGAATTGGCAGACGCGCTAGATTTAGGTTCTAGTGTTCACCGACGTGCAGGTTCAAGTCCTGTCACCCGCACCATTAAATTGGTTAACAATTTACTTGTTAACCAATTTTTTTTATACCTCAAAAAGCCCATGGATAAGCCATTTTTAAGGCTTTTTTCATTTTTCATCGGTACACAAATTATTTTCGGATTGCACACTATTTGCATCCATTTTGGTGCAATAGTATTTTGATTTGCACCATAATTGCACCATCATTTTGATGATTTATTACCTCATTTCTTCAATAATTTTCCTTACTTAAATTCTATCATAAATATTGTGCTATGAATATAATTCTATATTGTAACTAAATTTATTTTTAAGTTGATTTCATATAAATCACAAAATATTTAATAAAAGTGTGATTTTAATCACATAATTATTAAGAAAATTGTGATTTAAGTTGTATTTTTTTAAAATTCAGCATAGCATATAATATAAATATAAATATGAGCGTGATTTTGCAAAACATCCTAAAATCACTGAATTTCCAAAAATTTCTATGATTTGGAAGTCAATACCCTCTCAATTAGCTAGAGAAAATAAGAAATTTATTTACAAAGTTGTTAAACAAGGTGCTAGAGCCAGAGAATATGAGGATGCTTTACAGTGGCTTGTAGATGCAAGGTTGGTGCATAAGATTTATCGTAGCACTGCTCCGGGTTTGCCAATATCAGCTTATGATGACCTTTCTGCTTTTAAAATTTATTTGGTGGATATAGGTTTATTAAGAAAATTAGCCCAGCTTTCTCCAACAGTTTTTGGGGAGGGAAATCGTTTGTTTACAGAATTTAAAGGTGCATTGACTGAAAATTTTGTTTTACAGACTTTAATTACTCAGTTTGAAGTTACTCCTCGTTATTGGACAAAGACTAATCCTCCATATGAAGTCGATTTTGTAATTCAAAGAGAAAATGATATTTTTCCTATTGAAGTTAAATCAGAATCTAATACAACAAGTAAAAGTTTAAAAAAATATAAGGAATTATATCCGGATAAAGTGAAACTTCGTGTAAGATTTTCGTTGGACAACCTAAAACTTGATGATGATGTATTAAACATTCCTTTGTTTATGGCTGATAAGGCAGATAAATTAATAGGCATTGCATTAAAACAAAGATTTGAAAATCAATAATGGAAGTATACCCTTTTTAGCGATTACCTTATTTTTAGGAAAATTAAAATGAGCTGTGAAGAATGAAGTCTTAACTTTATCTTTTCATAGCTCCTTTTTGTGTGTTGGTTTATTATTTTTAGAATTAGAAGGTTTTGTCAAGAGAAGTGTGCAAGTTATTTTTCTAACTTACACTCTTTATTTTACAAGCTCATCCTATTTCAAAAACTTTACTAACTGCAACTAGTTATTGCAATTTTGGTGTAGAAATTTATTATAATTCATTAATGATTATTAATTCCAATGAAATAGGGTGTACCTATGGGTAAGATATCAGTAGGCATAATACCATATTATTATGTTAGAATTGCCCTAAATATTAATCCTTTTGATACAAGTATATAAAATTGATAATACAAAATTCCCTCTTGATGTAGTATAAACATTAGGAGAAATATTTTTTCTTAGTTATTGTGCATAAATATGCAAAATTAAATTTATACATATTTATTATAGAAATATAAATGATTTAGTGATAAAATATACGCATAACAAATTTTATATTCTTTACAAAGGAGGCAAAATTTATGAAAAAAATCATTAGTTCAATACTGTCGGTATTAATGGTAATCAGTGCATTTTCTGTGTTAGGTACAACTGCACTGGCAGATGAAAATGCTAAAGAAATTTGGAATATTGATGACTTATATAATATTCGTAAAGATATGAATGCTGATTACATTCTTATGACTGATATTGATATGACAGAATATGTAGCCAATGATGGAGACTATTGTTATCTATGTACTAATGGTTGGAATCCAATAGGTAGTAATGGTAAATATAGTAATACTGCTTTTATGGGAACGTTTGACGGTAATAACCATACTATCAAAGGCTTAAGATTAGAAACAGCCACTATTTCTAGTGGTACTTCTGATAGATATCTAGGTTTATTTGCCAACAATTCTGGTACAATTAAAAATCTATCTTTAGATGATGTTAGTATTAAATGTGTGGAAGAAACATCCAGTTATAAAAATATAGGCACCATTTGTGGTTACAACAATGGGACTGTGGAGAATTGCCATGTATTAGGTGGTTATATTGATGCTAATTCATATTATATTAATTCTGATAAAATTAGTACATACACACATGTAGGCGGCATTGCAGGTCGTAATGAAAATCGTGGTATTATTAATAAATGTTCAAATAATGCAACTATTAGTGGTTCTGTATATAATGATAGTGGACAATATTCATTTATATATATGGGTGGCATTATCGGTTTAAATAATGGCAATATTATGCAGTCATACAATAGTGGAAATTTAAAAGAATACGCAAAAAATTATTCCGGTTGTTTGTATGAAGGTGGTATAGTTGGTACTAGTTATCCGATTTACAGTTCAATAACTAACTGCTATAATAGTGGCAAAGTATATAACACTACCAGTTATGATGTGAAAGAACATATTTGTGCCATTGGAGAAGGTTGTGAAAATAATATTAAAAACTGCTACAATGTAGGTTCAGCATATTATGGCACAATATTAAAGCCATTTAGTAATAATACAGTAGTTGATTGCTTTTATCTAAATGGCAAGAACACTTTAACTTCAGGTGCAACTGCTTTTTCAGATGTGCAAATGAAAAAGGCAATGAACTTCTCTGGGTTTGACTTTGAAAACACTTGGATTGTTGACAATTCTACTGAATATGCTTATCCTCAGTTAAGAGATAATAGACAAGATACATTACCAAAAATTGACACCGTTGAGTTTAAGACTGAACCGTCAAAGATAAAGTATAGAACAGGTGATGAAATTAATGTAGAAGGTACAATCACAGTTTACTATATGAATGGTACTTTTGAAGATATTGACATTACTGAGAATATGCTGAGTGGCTATGATATGTCATCAGTTGGTGAACAAACAGTTACAGTAACATATCGTAATAAAACTTTAACTTATGATATTAATGTAGTTCAGCGACCTAATGCAGTTGGTGTTTCATTGGTAAGTGGACCTGCAAAGACAGAATTCGTTCGTGGTACTAAACTTGATTATTTAGGTGCAGAAGCAAAGATTTCTTACGATGACGGTACTTTCGAAAATGTTAATTTAACACCATCAAATACTACCGGTGCTGATATTAAAAAATCAGGTACATATATTGTAACTTATACATATGAAAGCTACACAGTAAACTTTACTGTAAAGGTTGTACCTCTAAAAATTACAGGTATCGAAGTAAAATCATTGCCAACAAAGACTACATATATTGAAGGTCAGTCTATTGATACAGATGGTCTTGATATTATTTTAACTCACAATGACGGTTCTTCTGAAAGTATTAAAGATTACAAGTTAGATTATGAAAATAAGGCTGGTAATCAGACAGTTACTGTTATGTATAATGGTTACACAACAACATTTGATGTAACCTTTACTGAAAGAGAATTACTAAGTCTTTCTGTAACAGAACAACCAACAAAAACTTCTTACTTCTCTGATGAAAAGTTTGATAGAACAGGTATGGTAGTTACTGCATCATATAACAATGGCTTGAAAGAAGAAGTTACTGATTACAAAACATCAGAAATTACTGATGAAAGTGGTACACAGATTATTGAAATTTCTTATGGTGGTAAAACAACATATGTTGCTGTTGAAGTAATCGGAAAATTGGTAGAGTCAATCTCAGTTACAAAAGCACCACTTAAGTCATCATATGTTATCGGTAGTAATTTTGATAAAACAGGTATGGAGGTTACTGCACATTACAATGACGGTACATCAAAGGTGATTACTGATTATTATGTTTCTTCATTACCTACTACCTTAGGTGAAGGTACAGTAAAAGTTAGCTATGGTGGTAAGTCAACAACAATTAATGTTACTATCAAAGATAAAGCATTAGTAAAAATTAAGGTAACAGAACCTAAAAAGACAACTTACTTTAAGGGTGAACAACTAGATACTACAGGTATGGTTGTTTATGCAGTTTATAATAATAAGAAGTCAGAACCGGTTACTGATTATGTTCTAAGTGGCTTTGGTGACTCTGACGAATCAAACCATGTTACAGTATCATATAAATCATTGACTGCAAGTTTTGAAGTATTTATTCATAACCCTACAGATGAATGGATTAATACTAAAGAAGCAACTTGTGAAAATGCCGGTGAAAAGGTAATGTACTGTACAACTTGTAGTGAAATAGTTAAGAGGGAAGAAATTAAGGCTCTTAACCATAACTACAGTGAAAATGTTGTAAAGCCAACTTGTACAGAAAGAGGTTATACTGAACATACTTGTAAGAATTGTGGTGATACATATCGTGATTCTTATGTAAAGGAAACAGGTCACAACCCAATTACTGATTATGGTAAACCTGCAACCTGTAAAGAAAACGGTTTAACAGAAGGTAGCCATTGTAATGTTTGCGATACTGTTTTAGTACCACAACAAATTATTCCTAAACTAAATCATAGCTATACTGCTCAGATTACAGCAGTACCTTCTTGTACAACAAAAGGTAGTGTAACATATACTTGTCAGAGTTGTGGCGACAGATATGTTGTATATGAAGCTGCTTTAGGTCATGATTTTAAGCTGACTAAAGAATTACCTGCTACTTGTATTACAGCAGGTTACAAAGAATATACTTGTTCAAGATGTAACGAAAATTATAGTGAATTAATCTCTATGACTAAACACAAAATAGTCATTGATAAAGCAATTTCTTCAACTTATACTGCAAATGGTAAGACTGAAGGTAGTCATTGCTCAGTATGTGGCAAGATTATAAAAGCACAAAAGACAATTGCAAAGAAGAAACTTGCTAAGCCTACTAGTGTAAAGGTATATGCAATGTCAAAGTCTTTCAAACTAAATTGGAAGAAAGTTTCAGGTGCTAAGGGTTATGAAATTCAGTATTCATACAAAAGTAATTTCTCCGGTGCTAAGAAAATTACTGTAAAGAACGGTAATGCTACTTCTCAAACAGTTAAGAAACTAACAGGTAAAAAGAAAGTGTATATCCGTATTCGTGCATTCTATAATGATAAAAACGGTAAAGCATATTCACCTTGGACAGTAACCAATGTTACTACAAAGAAGTAAAAATTAAATTGTAACTTTAAAAGGCTACCCGTTGGGTAGCCTTTTTGTGTGTTGGTTTATTATTTTTAGACTTATTAATAATTCCTATTTAGTATTTTATAATTGAAAACATCTATATTTCCAAGGTTATAATATAGTTTTACACTTTCTTGTATATCCTTTTCTGTATTGTAATTTGGGATTTTTGGTATTCTGATTAACAACTTTTCTTTGCCGGTTTTATGACTTAATCTAAGTACATTGTCATATACTTTTAGGTTATCAACACCGGTATAGTTTTTGTATATTTCATTATTGCTATCCTTAATGTCAATTATCCATTGGTCAATATAGGGTAGAAGTAGTTCGATTTTATCCCACTTAACATTAAGACTTGTCTCTATTCGTATTTTCCATTGGAGAGGTACTAGGTCACAAGCTTCCTTTATGTATTCAGCATTTAGCAAAGGTTCACCACCACCAAATACAATTCCACCACCTGTTGACTGAAAATATATATCATCAACCATTAGAAGATTTACAAGGTCATTAGGTTCAATATAGGTGCAAGGTATATTTTCACTTTTGCATTGTGGGTTTAAACAATATTTGCAATTAAGGGGACAACCGTAGAATGTAATAAGTGTTGAAATTCCTTTTCCGTCAGTTCCCATTCTGTGCCTGTTAATACCCATTATTTCAGCTTTTTGCTTTTCATTATTTTTCATCATTGTTGTTCACAACCACCTTTGGATATTTCACATTATCCAAATTATTTGTTAATATCTTTTGTGTTTGACTCTATAAATTTATCAAGAGCATCACATAGAGGATTTTCTTTCTATTACTATAATAACATTTGTACTGTCCCATTTTTGGGACTTATCTTTTGAAATTGAAAATTTTTAAGTCTATAAACAAAAAAACTAACCACTAAAATAGCAGTTAGTTTTAAAAATAATATTCTATTATGCCTTAAAGTTATATACAGGTTTCATAATATCAATTATATCAACTGAGTCTTTGATAACATCAATAATATCATCAATTGATTTATATGCCATTGGAGCTTCATCAAGGGTTTGTTCATTTACGGAAGTTGTGTAAATTCCCTCCATAGATTTTTTGTATTCCTCTAAATCGAGTTTTTCTTTAGCTTGAGTTCTTGACATTAATCTACCTGCACCATGTGGGGCAGAGTAGTTCCATTCTTTGTTGCCTCTACCTAGTGCAATTATTGAGCCATCCCTCATATTAATTGGAATTAATATCTTTTCATTCTTATGGGCAGCAATAGCACCTTTCCTAAGTTTCATTTCATCAGTGTCAATATAGTTGTGAATGGTATGAAAGCTGTCTGTGGCTGTCAGTCCTGTTTTGTTTAGGATTATTTCTGCCATTTTTTCTCTACTTCTTTTGGCAAAGTTTTGGCATATTTCAACATCATAAAGGTAATCACCAAGGAATTCTCCGTATAGCCAACAAATATCTTCCAGAATTTCCAGAGCCTTTGCCTTGAAATTATTTCTCAATTCCTTTAGCGCTGATTGAATTTCTTTTCTTCTGCCTTGTGACTTGTATTCTTTAATAATTCTATCTCTTTCTTTAAAATATTCTTCCTTGCCTTGATGTAATTCTATAGCAAGTTGCTGATAATATTCAGCAACTTGCTTACCTAGGTTTCTACTGCCTGAATGAATTATCAAATAATAAGTTCCGTTACTGCTAATATCAACTTCAATAAAGTGGTTGCCACCACCAAGTGTACCTAGTGAGCGTTGTAATCGTCTTGTATCTTTCAAGTCCCTATAGCAACGAAGTTTTGTTAAATCAAATCTTTCAATTCTACCGTCCCATACATTTTTTCCTGATGGGATAAAGTGACAAACCTTATCAAGTTCTTCAAAATCAATTTCTTTATCTTGAAGTTTAACTGTAAGCATACCACATCCAATATCAACACCAACAATGTTTGGACAAGCCTTGTCTTTTATAGTCATAGTTGTACCGATAGTACAACCTTTGCCTGAATGAACATCAGGCATTATTCTTACACTTGAACCCTCAGTAAGTTCATAGTCACACATTCTCTTTATCTGTTCAACTGCCTCATCTTCTATTACCTTTGCATAGCAGATTGCAGTTGCTTTTTTACCTTTTATTTCTAACATTTTATCATCTCTTTGTGATATAGTTATGCAACAATTTTTGCATATCTTTTATTGCTTATGGTTTCAATCATAAATTTGTATGGTGAAAGTTCACCACTTGCAACCATAGAAAATAATCGTGGTGTTACTCCTGAAACTAAGGCTACACCTTGTTCATTCTTTGTTACAGGTTGATTACTGTTTCTACTTGCAACATTCCAAAAAATTATATTAGGAAGTTTATAGCCTTTTTCTTCAAAGGCTTTTTTGGCATTGTTGAAATTTGTTTCATTTGCATTTTCTACACAATAATCAAATTCCATATCTGAAATAAGAATCAGTTTCTTTGGTAAATCTTCTTGTGAATAATTACCCTTTACAGCAGTATCCAGAATAAGGTTAAATACTGCCTCAATATTGGTATTTGCAATTTCATTGAATTGGCTTATGTAGCGTAATCTATCGGCAAAGGTTTCACCTTTAATTTCAATAAGTTGTGGTTTATTTGAAAATTCAATAAAGTGATTTTTGAATTTACCTTTGTTGTGTTCTGCAAAATATAAACCTAAAGAAAGTGCTACTGATGCCGGTGTTGGCTTTGAACAACAATACATAGAGCCTGATGTATCAATAACTGCTAAGGTATCTTCATCATTACAAAAATCAGGGAATGATGTCCATGTAGCATTTAGTGTTTCTTTTTCTGCTTCAGTAAAAGTGATTTGTTCATTGTGTAGAAATGAAGTAGAAAGGTATGGTTCTATTAATTCATAAGGATAAACATTGTTAGTGTTTAACTTTGCTTTACCATTTGATACATTTGCAAGAAACTCACTATATCTTTCATTATCGTTGTTCATAAAAGCCATTCTATACTTAAACAATGCCCTTGATGGTTGCTTTTCATAATCAAAGGTATAATCTTTTTCACGAAGATTATTTTCAATAATTTTAATTTTAGCTCTTAATGCTGACAGTGATTTTCTGTATTTTTCATCAGTAAGGTTAAAAGCCTTTGCTATTCTTTTTCCTGTTTTTACAGTTTCTTTATTTGATGCATTAACTGATGGTAACCATTTTCCCAATAATGAAACTGCTTTTCCACTATTCATTGCATCTATATCTTTGTCAAATTGCACTTTTAAGAAAGATATTACTGCCTTTTCACACTTAGTATCTAAGAGTGAAAGTAGGTCATCATATCGACCATATTCTGCAATATACTCAATATTCTTAATAATAGATTTTGGTTCATTATTTCCAAGCCAAGAAATAATAGTACGAAATACTTTTCTTTCTCCTAAGCCTTCTCTAACATCTCTGCCAAAGAAAAGTATCTTCATAGCCATATCAGGATTTTCTGTAAAAGCTTTGATAAATGACTTAATAATTTCACCATCACTTTTATAACGGAAAGCACCAATGCTGGAAAATAGGTCAAGACAATCTGAACCGGTTGTTCCATTGGTAACTGCACCATTTTCAGTAAAGGTTAAATTTAAGTTCTTTTTCATATCTTCCAACATTGTATGTTCCTCCTTAAAGATAAAATGAAAACAAGGCACATTAAAAAGGTAAGCGTTGCTTACTACGGTAATATAAAATATTACAAAAAGAAAAGGTTTGCTGTCTGTGCCTTTAGAACAAGACGCTTTATATGATTTATAATTAATCATTAATCTTGGATTAGAAATTGCTGTTAGCGTCTTTTAACAACTTACTTCCTTTCAGTTGTTGGTTTTATTTTACAATTTTTATTTTCATTTATCTTGGAAAAAAAGTTGCGAACTTTAAAGTCCACAACTTTTTTGCTTAAGTAATCTATCTTTAATTAAATCTATAAAACTATTTGGTTCAACCACCTTTACCATTTGGCCAAAGGATAAAATTCGAATTACAATTTCTGTTTCATCATCTTTATCATAGTTTATTGTAACTCTGTATTTTTCTTCTTCTACTTTTTCAACTTGCTTTTCAAAGTGAGCAAAATGCATTAACACTCTTTCAAGTGCATTCCTTTCATCAATAAGTTCAAAGACTACAGTTTTGTTTTTTGAGGCTTTCTTAGTATATTTTTTGTACTTTAATCTGCCATCATATTTTTCACAAGAAATCACTCTGCCCATATTGATAGTGCCACCATAATGCTTGTCATTGCTGATAAGTCGGAATTTATCATCTTTTTCCGAGTATTCCATATATTTCGGAAAAAATTTAAAGCATATATCCTCATTATAGCGATTTTTCATTTTAATAATTAGTGGGTATTTGTTCCTTATTCCGTCAAGTGCAGTTCTAAAATTAGCTATATACTGCTTATCCTCAAAGGAATCACCATCATTATATTTGTCAAAAATATAATAATCTTCAATTGTAAACAAAGGTTCTACATCAGGAAAATCTAAAGTATCATCAGTAAAAAGTTTAATTCTTGGATCTTGAAAAATTGCCTTTAACCATCTTTTTTCAATATTAGTCAGAGGCATTTTTGGTTCTTTTTTAATTGGAGTTGTACCGTTAGGCAATAGAAGTTGCCACTTTTCTTCAACTAATGCAGGTTCAATATTTATTATACTTTCACTAAAGGCATACTTACCGACAATATTTCTAATATCATTTTTGTTGATAGGCTCTTTTACTGCTTTCTTAAGAATTTCAGCAACAGCATTGTAGTAGGCACTGTATAATTCACTAAATATCATTGTTGTCCTCCTTAATGCCATATAGCTTGTACATTTCTTTAATATCATTTTTAAACTGATTTTCAAGCTCTTTATTTGAAAAATTAATTTCTGTTATCCTACAGATAAAGGTTCTAATCCAAGGTATTAATTCACTGGAATCATATACATTTGCAGAAAATCTACTGTGATTATTGTCAAGCCTTTCTACTGTACCACAACGCTTTTCCCTTTCTAATCGGTTATGTATGAATTCTTCTTCATCACTGTAATATACTGTAAACTGAACTGACTCTACTCTTTGATTAGACTTTCCGGAAGAACTAACACCCCAAAGTTTTGGCATCATATTCTTTAGATTATTTCTTAATTCATCAAAGTTATCACACTTATCATTAACTTTTACAGAAAGAATATTGTCAAGTCTATAGGAGGTTATCCTATTAAAATTATGGGAGTATGCCATAAGGTACTGCCTACCGTTTTGTACACTTATCATAATTCTTAAAGGTACTACAAGGCTTTCTGTTACCTTTTCTTTATGCCTGTTTAGAATTTCTATTGTAGCATTTTTCTTTTCATTCATAGCTATGAAAAGTTCACACATAATCTCACTATCCATAGCACCGGTAATATAGTGATGCTTAAACTGAAAAAGTTCTTTATGACTGTTACATTTATCAAGAAGAAAAGAACCGATTACTCCACAAGGTGCAACCTCAGAAAAGAAATCTATAACATTAAAATCTAAATTAACATTATCCTTTGATAAACTGTAATATAAGGTTTTACCTTTCTTCTCTTTTAGAATTATTCCTTCAGTCACATATTCCTTTAACTTTTTCCTTACAGTTGACTCATCAAAAATTCTTGGACTTGAAAAGTTGCACAAATATTCATCTATCTTTTCGGTAATTTCACTGATTGATAAAGGTTCTTCCGTACAACTTAATATATCCATAAGGATAAAGTGTAGGGTAATATCCCCATCGGTAAAACTCTTTGTTTTAAAGGCTTTGTATAGGGGATTGTGGTGGGATACTCTACTATCAATTGACATAAAAACATTTTTACCGTCAGCAGTTTGACGGAAACTCATATAGTCACCAAGCCAACTTTCAATTCTTCTACGCTCATCATCATAAGAACGACTGCTTTTTCTTGTGAATTTATCCCTACTCTTAAAACCATATACATAAAATTCCCTCATATAGTCACGAATACGATTAAAGTTCTTTATTAATTCATTGTAAGCCACTTTATCACCTCATTCCTTCAATAATTTTCCTTACTTAAATTCTATCATAAATATTTAGATATGCATAATATTTTTTATAAATGTATTTTTAAGAGGCTATCCATTGGGTAGCCTTTATCTTTGTTATAAGCAAGTTGCACAACGGATAAATAAACAATTTGTAAACTATCATAATAGATTATAAACTTTCTATATGGTAAAATATAACTATAATTAGTAAATGGAGGATTTTGTATGAAAGGCAAGAAGTTTTTTAGCATATTACTATCTATACTTATGATATGTTCAACTTTTGGTGGAATATCAGTTTCAGCAATATCATCAACAGATGATGATTATGTATGGATTAATGGCATAGGTGCTAGGGTAACTGATACGGTAACATATACTTATTATATTAATTCTAATTACGATTGGGAAAATTTTCAAGGTCAATTAGAGTATGATAAGAGTGGATTACAACTTGAAAGTTTCTCAATGCCTGATATAGGCAAGGATGGTACAGATGGTATTATGATAAATACTGATATTGAGGGTTATGTTTATTATACCGGAAGCAATATTAGTGGTTACAAAACAAAATATAAAGATGTAAGACTTTGTAAAGCAACATTTAAAGTTTTACAACATGGTACCTTTACTATTAAAAATAGTCCCGAAATAGTAACAGGACTTAATGGTGAAGCAATTGTTGATGATTTCAAAATTAGTGATGATGCAACTACCAGAGAAACTACTAAAGTTACACCTAACTATGTTGATTTAAAGGTTGTTTCATTACCAAAAAAGACAATTTATATTGAGGGAGAAACATTTAATTCTGATGGATTAAATGTTGAAGCTACCGATACCAATAATAATATAGTAACAATAAATAATTATACATTAGAGGGTACTGATAAGCTTACTCTGGGTAACAATACTATTACAGTTAAGTGTAAGGAGTTGTCAGCTACTTTTGATATAACTGTTTATAAAGATAGTGGAAAAATATATTTTGAAAAGCCTGATTGGGAAGGCGATATTTATTTCGCTCATATTTATGAAAATTCAGTTAGTATGCCTTTTTATAGTTGGATGATGAAAGCTGAAAAGCTTGAAGAAGATGCTGACGGTAAACTTTATTATGATTTAAATAAACTATACTACAGTAAAAACCTTTTAGATGGATTAAAGCCTGATACTCAGTATTCTATTATGTTTTGTGATAATATTAATAATGAAACTTGTCCAATAATGTTTAATACTGATTGTATTGGTGATACAATTTCTGTTGTCGGTAATGAAAAGATAATTGAAAATAGTATAGATTCCAAAACTTTGTATTATCCGGCTACATGGACTAATAATTCTAAGAAGTACGGTATTCCACTACAGATTACATCAGTAGGTAAAATTCAAGGTGAGTTTATTCCTAAGGGTACATCCCCTTATGATATTATCAACAAATGGGATAAAAACTATCCTGATTATCCAAATAAAGATTCTTATAGTGACCAATCATCAGCTAGAAATCATAAGAATAGATTAGCTGAAATAAAGGCAACATTTAAGAAAATGATTGATGAAGGTAAAATCCTAGTTGCCGGTGGTGGAGTATATTCTAATAAAGAAACAAATACAACAAAACCAACTGTAAAGAAGGTAACAAAGGTATCATTAAGTAAGAAGTCAGTTGTATTGGTAAAGGGTAGAAGTACAACTGTAAAGGTTAAGGTTAGTCCAACTAATGCAACAAATAAAAAATTAAAGTGGACAACTTCTAACTCAAAGGTAGCAGTAGTAAATTCACAAGGTAAAATCACTGCAAAGGGCAGAGGTAATGCAACAATTAAAGTAATGGCACTTGATGGTAGCAATAAATACGCTACTGTTAAGGTAACAGTAAAGCAACCTGTAACATCTGTTAAATTAAACAGAAATTCAGCTAACCTAAAAGTAAAGGGCAAAGCTAAACAGAAAACAGTTACACTAAGAGCTACTGTTTATCCAAAGAATGCAAATAATAAATCAGTATCTTGGAAATCATCAAATATAAGAATTGCAAATGTTGCACAAAACGGTAAAGTAACTGCAAAGAAGAGAGGCACTTGCTATATTACAGCTACTGCAAAAGACGGTAGTAAAAAATCTGCAAAGTGTAAGATTGTAGTTAAGTAAAACTATAGCGAAAATAAAACCTAATAGAGAATATCCCCTTGTTTTATAGCAAGGGGATTTTTTTATAAAAATTTTGAAAAAAGTGAACTTTTTGAGGTCTTCATTCGTCTATATTATGTGAGACAGTAATTACAACTATATAGTAGTGCTACAAAACTATTTAGTTTTTATTATTAATCTAAAAATAAGTAAACTGTAAAAATACCAAAAATATTTTATTTTTACCCTAAAATGGGTCATATCTATTTACAACACAGAAAATAATGCCTTTGTATAAATGTGAAATATTGTAGCAACAATAAAATTGTGGTATAATAAACAATAAATCTAACGACAGATTTCTGAATATTATATAGAAGGAAAATGATGTAATTGTTAAAGGGTAAGAGAAAAATTGCAATTTCTTTTTTCAATTTATTGTTGACTACAATAATGCTTTTCTCATCTAATATATTATCGGTTAAAGGTGCTGGAAGGTATTATCCAACACTTTCCTATGCAATTTGTAAATGTGATAAAAGTTGTGAAAAATGTATGGTTAAGGATGAAAATTCACAAGATGAAAGTAATGTGCATTGTAAGTTTCAAGGTGTATCTGCTTGTGAATGTAAGTGTAATTTTATTAAATTAGCTTCTTTTTCTACAGATAATTCTCATATATGGACTGATAAGAAAAGTGCAGTAATAAAGGCTATTCTTAGGGATAAAAAGAATAAGGTAGTTAATGAAAAATATGTTCAAATCGGTAAAACACTTTCAAATGATAAGGTGAAAACCGAGAGAAATTGTTATTATTATATTATTGGCAAAAAGAATAAATCCGGTAAGATTGTTTATGACAACAGTAAAAGAAGAATAGGGCAGTACTATATTCAAGAATTATTTGAATTAAACAGATTAACAGAAAAGAAATACAAACTGTATATAACTTTACCTAAAACTAATTTGTATACAAATGGATATTATAGAATCTTTGGCAATACAACTTTTGATGGTAGTGGTTGTATTATCACAAAAACTAATGACAATCCATTTATTATTAATTTTGATGATACAGACAGTAATACTGTTAAGTATAGTGGTTCAAGCAATATTACCGTAAAGAATATGACAGTTGATTGTACTGATAAATCAGATGGTACTATAAATCACTATAGAAACGGATTTTTCTATATGGCTCATTGTTCAAATGTTGTTGTGGACCATATTGTAGTAAAAAACGGTAGATATAACGGTCATGTATTTCAGATTACCGGTGCAAGAAATGTTACTGTTTCAGAGTCTAAGTTTTATAATTTACTGTATATAAATAGGAATACCAACAAAAGATATACCAGAGAAAATTGTGGCAATAGAAAAGAGAAAAATCCTGAATATTACGGTAATACTCTATTTAACTATGAGGTAATTCAGATTGAACCCGATTTTTCTAATACAAATAACGGTACTGCCTTTGCTTTGCCTACAATAAAAATGTCCAATGATGATACAGTAAGTAAAGATGTTACAATAGAATTTTGCCGTTTTGAAAATGTTATGAGGGCAATCGGTAACCATTCTACAAAGGTGAAAATTTGCAACCGTATTACAATTTATAATAATATTTTTGTTAATACAATAGGTCATGCAGTTATTTTGCCACGATATAATTATGTTACTGTATGTAATAATATATTTAACAAAATCAGCACAAAACAAGTTGGTGGTAGCTTGGTGTATTACGGAAAATATATTGAAGCAAATACTATGAATGTGTATGAAAATTTAATGTTCAATGTTTATAACGGTTGTAACCAAATCAATGTAGTTGATTATTGGGGTAAATCTCATACAAAAATTGATGATAATTCCAATACAAATACCGATACCACAAAATAATTTATGAATAGCAGAAAAATAAATTTATAAAAGTAATATATGAAATTGTGTTGAATCCCTTGTTTTGCAAGGGATTCAATACTCTCTAAATTAAATTAAAAAGTGGAATTAAATGAGTACATATGTTATCGGAGATGTTCACGGAGAATTTAATCAGCTTTTAGATTTACTAAATACAATGGATTTTTCTTCTAAGGATTGGCTGTATGTAATGGGTGATGTTGTGGATAAAGGTGAACATCCTATCAAATCATTGCAGTTACTTATGGGTTTACCTAACTGTACTTGTCTTATGGGAAATCATGAGTTAATGATGCTGAAGAATAGAGAAATGATAAATAATCTAGATAATCTTTCTACGGAATTTATAGAGAATAATTGTTTAAACATTTTAGATTGGCTTAATAATGGTGCCGAGACTACATTATGTGAACTTTCTGAATTGTCTTTAGATGAAAGAAATAAGATTTTGGATTATGTAGAAAAGTTTAAGCCTTATGTTGAACTGAATATTAACAGTGTTGATTATTTGTTGGTACATGGAGGACTAGGAAATTTTTTAGTTGAAAAACCTATTACCGATTATTCATTAGAAGAATTAGTTTGGGATAGACCTAACTACAGCAAAAAATATTTCAGTAACAAGATTTTAGTAACCGGTCATACACCAACTCAGCGTATAAAAGAAAATACATTGCCGGGTTATATTTTTATCGGCAATAATCATATCGCACTTGATTGTGGTGCTTTTTCTCCTAACGGAAAAGAAGTTTTAGGATATATATTGCAAGCAGTCCATTGAATATGGCTGCGAATAAAAGGTGGAAAGGAGGTTAGAAAGTGCCTATAATCAGGGATTTTGATAGAGTTACAGCCCTCTATGAGAGACTGCCCAAGGATGATGAGCAGCAAGGCAAATCGAACTCGATATTGAATCAAAAGAGATTTCTCGAAGATTTTGCCCACAAAAGTGGTATGAAAAATATCAAGCATTTTACCGATGACGGTTACACAGGGCATTTCAGGCAAAGCTTACAGAAGCCGAAGCTGGAAAAATCGGCACAATTATCGCAGATAAGTGTGGGTTTGCCGAAGAACTGAAATGCAAATGGGAAGCACAGGCGAATGGCAAACCGCAAAAGCAAAAGGATGAACTTCAGACAATCAATCGCAGACTGAACGAGCTTGACCGTCTGATTGGAAGCCTTTATGAGAATTTCATTTCAGGTCTGCTAGTACAAGTCCCTGATGAAGAAATACTCTGCTGAACAGGATAGCCTTGAGAGCCAAGTATCGGAAATTCAGGAGAAGCTGGAGCAAACCAAAGCGTCCTCTGCTCATATCGGACGGTTTATCAGGCTCATCAAAAAGTATAAGCAGCCCACAGAGCTGACGAAAGAGATGACGTGTGAACTGATTGATAAAATCATTGTTCACGAAGCCGTGGGCAAGAAGCCCAACCGACAGCAGCAGGTGGACATCTACTATAACTTCATCGGACAGTTTGACTTCCCACTTTCCGAAAAGGAAATTGCCGAAGCAAGACGGAAAGCCGAGCAAGAAACGGTAGAAAAAGCCAAGCGCAAGAAAAACCGGCAGCGTGAGAGCAATGCTGCGCATAGAGCTAAAACCAAGGTGGAACGCTGGGCGGCGAATGACGGTCATAAGTACCCGAAGCGTATCTGCGAACAGTGTGGTAAGGAGTTTTATCCGAACAGCACAAGGCAGAGATTTTGCAACACCGATTGCACGAAAGCCCATCAGCAGGTAGAAGCATTGTTTTCTCGGCTGGTAAAACAGCTTTCCGAAAAAGAGGGCGTTACGGAAGCCCTCAAAGTGGAAAATTAAATGCTGTGGGTACAGAGAATGAACAACATCCGTAGTGCTGCTATGGAAATCGTTTCCAGTGAGCTTATATACTGTTAATACTAAGCAAGAAAAGTCACTGTCAACAGACGGTGGCTTTTCCTTTTCGGGTAGTATTCAAGAAGTCATAAAGTTCCGTGAGTAATGGAAGAAGCCAGCGTTTGCGGAAATGTCACAATTTAAGGAGGTAAAGTTTCAAATTCCACTTGCCTTTTTGCACTTGTTATGATATTATTAGTATGCGTACTAAAACACTTAAAGAGAGGTGATATATTTGCGGAAAGACAGCAGTGAAACAAAGAGGAAAATACTGACCGTGTGCGTCCGTCTCTTTCTGGAACAGGGGTATAAAAACACCTCTGTCAGTCAGATTGTGGACGAAGCAGACGTGGCAAGAGGAAGCTATTTGAATTTGTTTCCGACTAAGGACAGAGTTTTGCTGGATTTGACCGAAACGATGTTCGGCGGACAGTTCGGCGTGGCGAGAAGCATCGCAGACAGCAAACTGCCGCCGGTTTACGCTTATGCGGTGGAAACAGCGATCCAGCTGACACTGACTGAACTGAATGAAAACCTGCGGGAAATCTACATTGAAGCCTATTCCCTGCCCGACACGGCGGAATATATCTATGTGCAAACCACGGCGGAATTAAAAGAGATTTTCGGTGCAAATTTCCCGGATTACAGCGACAGCGACTTTTACGAGATGGAAATCGGCACGGCAGGACTGATGCGCAGCTATATGGCGAGAAAATGCGATATTCATTTTCCGTTGGAACGTAAGCTCAGCCGTTTTCTAACGGCGGCAATGCGGGTGTATCGTGTACCGGAGGAAGAACAGGCAAATGTGCTTGCCTTTATTCAATCACTGGATATTAAAGCAATTGCTACAGAGGTTATGTACAAACTGTTTGCAATATTGGAAATGAAATACGACTTTAAGCTGTCGAAGGACGGAGAAACGGAGGTAACAACATGAAAAAACGATTAATCAGTATCATGCTCGCTCTTTGTATGGTTCTATGCCTTTTGCCGACGGCAGTGCTGGCGGCGGATGAGGTCTCCGCTAAGGTCAACGGAATTGCCGTGCCTGCGGCGGGCGGAAGCATCACGGGCGAGGGCATTTCGGGCAGCGTTGTTTTTGACGCGTCCGCCAAAACGCTGACCCTTGAAAACGCCACCATCAGCGTGACGACCGAAACAAGAGCCATAGACATTCGCAGTGGCATTGACACGCTGATCCTTAAAGGAAAAAACGAGATCAAATGGGCGGACGAAAGCGATAAGAAGAAGGATCTTTATGCGATCTCCGCCTCAAGCAGTTCCTTTCTTATCAAGGGAAACAGCCGTGAGGACAGCCTGACGGTTACGCTTCCCGGAACGAAGGGCGGGTATAAGTACGCTTATGCCATTTCAATGGGAAGCGGTGAAATCCGTAACTGCTCGGTAGATATCACGGTGATCGGAGGCATGCAAAATGCCGGCGACAACGTTGCGATCCGTGTGTCCAACGGAAACTTCAAAATAAAAGACGCAGCGCTGAATCTTACCGTCGGCAAAGACCGTAAAGGAAATGTGCAGAACGCGAAGCAGGGCGCGTGTGTATTTGCCACCGGTAGAATCTCGATCGAAAACTCGTATATTAATGCGGGAATCTATTCGGCTTTAGGGCAAGGTGCAGCCTACTACGCAACTTTGCAGGGCCAAGGCGGAATCACCTGCACAGACAGTGTGATTTATGCAGAGTCGGATGTTTTGAAAGCGGGAAGAACAATATGCTTAGACGGCGGAGACACGACTTTTTCCGTTAAAAACAGCATATTCAATGCAAAAGGTAATCAATACGCAGTCTATGGCTACAAGTATGCAAAACCGACTTTCGAAAACAGTCTGGTGGAGCTTGCGTCCGAGGACGTCGTGATGTGCGGTCCCACCTTCGGAACCATAAGCGGCTTTACGAAAATCACCGCCACCGACAAGAACGGCCGGGACACCACATATAAGCCCGGCGACGATCTCAGCACACTCAGCACCGATTCACGCAAGGTCGTGATCGAAAGTCAGATCCACTCTCACTGCGTTTGCGGCGGAGAAAATGCGGCGGAGGGGCATACGGTGCATTCTCCGCTCATGTGGACACCTTGGACAAAGACGGATTCTCTCCCGACCGCGGCAGGAAACTACTATCTGACGGGCAATGTGCTTCTGAAATCCAACTCCGATTATTCTATGCCCGACGGGGTGCAAATCTGCCTGAACGGATACGGCATCAGCGGCGCGGACGTAGCGAACAAACCGAAACTTTATGCAAACGCCGGCACACTGACCGTCACCGACTGCGGCACAAAGGGAAGCATCGGGAATGTCATGATGTCGTCCGGCGAGCTGTTCATGTACGGCGGCAGCATTCCGGAGGGAAGCGAACTTGTCATCGGTAAAAACGGCGCTTTTAACGCGGCGAACGGAGGCGGAATAGGCGGCAAAGTGACGAACGGAGGTGTCATTTTCGGCGGCATCTTTGACGGTGAGGCAGTCAATGACGGCGGAACCTTAAAGGACGGAATATTTAACGGCAGGATCGATCTGAAAAGCGGCAATGTGATCGGCGGCATCTATTACGGAAGGGTGACATACGGCGGAGCGGTTATCCATGACAGCGCATGCCGTTATCTGACCTTCGACACCGACGGCGGCAGCGCGATAGATGCGCAGAGAATTTTGCGCGGACAGAAGGCGACGCCACCAACCGAAAACCCCGTCAAAACGGGATATATTTTCGGCGGCTGGACAGGGTTTGATTATACGAAGCCGATGCTTGAGAATGCCAAGGCGACGGCGATATGGACGGTGTGCGACCACTCAGGCAACACCACGCAGCTCTCCTGCACGGATCCCGTTGCCTGCTCGGTCTGCGGCGGCACGATCGCGGCTTTGGGTCACGATTTCTCCGCATCCGTATGGCATCATGACGGGGATACCCACTGGAAGAAATGCGCCCGTTGTGATGCAAAGAATGACGAGAACCCTCATGTTTGGGACAATGGCAAGGTGACCGTACCGTCTACCTGCCTGACGGAGGGCGAAAGAATATATACCTGTGACGAATGCGGCGCGACAAAAAGCGAGCCGATTCAGGCAAACGGTCACAGCTGGGATCAGGCGTGGCAGCACAATGCGACGCATCATTGGCATGAGTGCCTGAATACCAACTGCGATATGAAGAATAATGATTCCGCAAAGGACGGATACGGTGCGCACACCGGCGGTACGGCTGCTTGCACTGAAAAGGCGATATGCGAGTACTGTCATCAGTCCTACGGCGAAAAGGATCCGTCCAATCATGTGGGCGGCACGCAGCAGTGGACAATAAGAACTGCTTATGTTCACGAGAAAAAATGGAGCTGCTGCGGCGCCGTGATTGTGGCGAGCGAAGCCCATGAATGGTCGGACGGCGTGTGCAGCGAGTGCGGATATGCGTGCCTGCACGACGATACGGACAAAAACCATATCTGCGATATTTGCAGCAAAGTAATCTCTAACCACGAGGACGCGGACAAAAACCACGTCTGCGATTTCTGCAGAAAGACAATCTCCAACCACGAGGACGCGGACAAAAACCACGTCTGCGATTTCTGCAGAAAGACAATCT
>OIZI01000371.1_pt1 | contig 24031 bp, 14 predicted proteins | sample 1588441 | NCBI WGS metagenome assembly OIZI01 (sample SAMN03283284) | human gut metagenome | biome: human-associated habitat; material: feces | host: Homo sapiens | place: Peru | collected 2012 | reverse complement strand
GCCGAAGGCCTCAAGATACGGGCTGATTTTAGCCGCCCAGTCAGCGTTAAAGGTTCTCTTTTGGAAGTCGTAGCTGCCGATCACCGAGCTTGTGGCCTTGAGACCCGCATCTATGTTTATGACAATAGGCACTACCCACACCGCAAACTGCTGTGTATATGATATGCCCTTGAGGTCTGCCACAAGGAAGAGATTTATCGATACGGTCGAGAAGCCCTCGCTGTTCCACGAGCCTTCACCGTAGCCTATGAAGTCGAGCTTCGCTCCGTCAAGTCCGGGCAGATTTGACTTTTTTTGCTCCTTCATGACTTTATTCAGCTTTTTCCTGTCGTTTTTGCTGAGAGATTTTTTGACGCCGTCTTTATAGTCATTCAGCGTTTTCATTGCGTCTTTTATGTCGTCGATTTGTGTTTCGATAGTCTTTTTGTCGCTGTCGCTCCAGCCGGTCTCCGGCTCTTTCTTCTTGTTTAATATGTTTGCATTGACGCCGACGTGGACCTTGCCGCCGCCGTCGCCGTCATCGTCAACATATATCTCTATCGGCAGAGCAGGCAGATCGACCGATATCTCGCTGCCGCCCAAGAACGGGATATCGTCGCTGACCGATATTTTTATGTCCTTGCCAAGGCTTATTGACGATTCAGCGACGGCCTTATCGTCCTCAAATGAGAGGTTGAGTGGAGTGACGATCGATTTGCCGGTGTTCAGTATCACGGCCACCTTGACTCCGCCGCCCTTGGTGAAGCTGCTGATCTTTAGCGTTTCGAATTTGCCGTTGTCTGATTTCGCTATCACCTTCGTGCCCTGCATCAGCTCATAGTCGGCGACCCCGGTGGAGGTGGCTGCGGAGCAGCTTATACCAAACTTTTCGCTTCTGTTGCTAAGGCTCAAACGCTTTGTCCTTATAAGGATATCCTGCGAAGTGATGCCGTTTATGTATCTTGCGCTTGTCAGCTTATATGCGTCCTCCGAGCCTTCACGGTACAAGGTGACGATGTCAAAGCCGCAGCTGCTTTTTGAATAGTTGGTGTTTTGATTATCGTAGGTTATATATCCGCTCTTGGTGACGGTTATCCTCGGCTCGCCGACGGTGAGCTTCTTAAATGTCACCATGCCGTCCTCGCCGGTTGTCGCTTTCTCTGAGTTCCATGTTACGACCGCCCCGGGGAGCCGGTTACCTTCGGCGTCGTTCACAAAGACGGCATATTTATCTTTCCCAACTTTTTTCATAGCACTGTCGAAACTGTCAGATGAGGCACGTGAAATACTTAAGGCAGGACGAATGCCATGATGAGTGTTACTTGTGCTGTATGAGTGAAACACGCTACCATCTGCCAGAACATTACAACAGTGACCCGAATAATAACCGGCTGAGCGCAAGTGCCACATTGAACAATCGTTAGAACTAACCCACAAACCTTGAGCTTTAGCGTAATCTGTACCCTCTGCCATGCGTGTGACATTTGTAAATCCGAAAGCTGCATTCTGAACCTCATTGTACGAAAGAAGAAATACATTGTCATCGGTAGGCTCACTGTCATATTCGCTGTATGAGGAGTGGAAGGCTTTGTTTTCAAGGTGCGTAGGTTGGATATTCTGTTTCTGCTCATCTGTAAAAGCAGTATTGAAGAAATCGGTAATCAACCACTTCCGTATGTCGCTTTTTTCATAGTTATTTGCATAATAACTTTGTTCAAAGTCTCCATAGTACTGGCTGTTTTCAAATATTTTTACATTGTTGTATGGCTGAGAATCTATGATGCTTTCACATAGAATAAGACCAGATTTTGGATCGATTACCTTCCATTTTAAAGGTTCAAATTTAAAATAGTATATAGTGTTTACTGAGTAACCATTATCATCTTGATATGAAATGCCTCCACAGCTATCGAATGGTCTATATTCGCTAAAGAAAATAGCACGAAATTTTGTACTGCCGAGAACAATATCAGCATATTTCATCCAGTTGCCAGGTTCCATTGAACCAAAATTTCCGTAGCCACTGTAATAACCATAGCTGACCCAATTCTTTGTTTCGGCTTCGAGCTTTGCGTATGTTGCGCTGTCGCTCTTTTTGGTAACTTCGCTCTGCGGATATGAGCCGAACGTGATGATGTCTCCGACGGAATATCCCGCCGCTTCGGCTTTACCGCTGCTGAACAATTCCCCGATGCCATTGCCGCCGACGGCGACAGAACCGAACACCATTATCACGCATAGCAGCAGCGATAATGCACTTTTGAATGCTTTTTTCATAGAGGTTCCTCCTTTTTACCGCATTGCGGGTGTGGCGTTACGCCTTCGTGAATAAAGACACGGCCTTTGCCTAAAAGGTTCAAAAAACTTTGATTTTAGACATGTTTTAAATATAATATCAATTTTTCACTTGCCGGTATAGCCCACAAAGCAGTGACAAAAAGTACACGATATGAGAAAGCGGGAGAGGACGTCCTCTCCCGCTTTGGTGGGGTTATTTGTTTACTTTGTCAGATTTTTCAACGCATAGGGGAGTATTTTGTTCGAGCCGAAGAGCTTTTTGAAGAAAGCGATAATTTTACTAAAGAATCCGGCTTTTGCGGTCATTTCTTGCGTATCCGAGCTAATAAATGTTCCGTCGCTTTCGACTATTTTGACGGTAAACACTGTGGTGCCGCTTGCCTTTGGCGTGATCTGACAAGTCTGACCGTTGGCAGAAACCGTCATATCAAAATTACTGTTTGATGCTTCCCAAACGATTTTGGCGTCATTAGGTATAGCTCCGCTTATATCTGCGTGAAGAATTATCGCGTCTCCATATTTGATCGTAGTTGTTGACGGAGTTCGGATTTGCACAATCACGTCAATTTTAGGCAAAGTAACGGTAACAGTGCATGATGCGAACAGTTCATCGGCACCCCAGTATGCGTTGATTGTCGCAGTACCTTCTTTAAGGGCTGTGATTTGGCCATCGGGAGTTATTCCAACGACACCGCTTTCGTCTGCTTTCCAATAAATGTCCTTAACTGTTGTGTCTGCAGGAACCAGTTGAGCGTGGAGCTGCTTTGTTTCACCTACCTTAAGGTCGAGTGTTTTATCAATTATTATTTCTGTTGCACTTACATAGTTCTCGCACTCAAGCACGCAGGAGTCACTGAATCCGCCGTCGACCGATGTGGCAGTGATTGTAACCTTGCCGGGTGATAGAATACTTACGCAGCCACTTTCGTCAACTGTTGCAATTTTTTCATCTGAAGATGTCCATTTGACATCGATATTTGTCGGGCTTTCCGGTGCGAGCGTATAATACATACTAAATATGTCATCTACATAAGTCGTTGCTTCATTGTACGCAAGAGAAATTCCTTTTACCGGGACAATTGAAGTTACTTCACAACTTGCAACAAAAGCGTTATCTTTTGTTGTTGCGGTGACTGTCGCCTTGCCGCCGCTAATTGCAGTGATTTTGCCGCTTTCGTCAACGGTAATGGTTTCCGGATTGCTGCTGCTCCAGATGATATCCTTGCATGTTGCATTTGAGGGCGAGACGTTTGCTGTGAGGTTTAATGACTGCCCGACAATCATATCTGCTTTTTCTGTATTTACGGTAATGCCGGAGACAGGAATAATCGAATCGGTATTTGAATATGTATCAAGCATTTGGTCATATACAGATGAAGTGGAGAAGCAGGCTATTTTAGCTGTACAGCCGCCAAAGGCGTTTTCGCCGATGGACACAACGTCTTCAGGCAATTGTAGGTCGTTGAGCGAGCTACAGCCAAGGAACGCTTCCTTACCTATAGTGAGTTCAGATTCGTAAAGTTCGAAGTCTTCCATTGCGGAGCACCCCATAAATGCACCGTCATCAATGAGAGTCAAACTGGTGGGGGTTGTCACACCTTTAAGCGAGCTGCAATTCTCAAATGCACAGACGCCGATTGTTTGAGTTCCTTCCGATATGTTTACATTTTGCAGATTGTTGCATCCGCCGAAAGCATAATCACCTATAGTTACAATTGACTCCGGGATATCAAATTCGGTGAGGGATGAGCAACCGTAGAACATACTGTCGCTGATCTCATTTACTCTGCTAGGAATATTAATGTCAGTAAGGCTTGCACAATAACCGAATGCACCGTCACCTATGTCTGATACAGATTCTGGTATTTCAACAGACTCAAGTGCCGAGCAGCCGTTGAACATACCATCACCAATATGCTCGATACCCTCGGGAATGTTAACTGACACAAGAGCGGAGCAGTTGGTAAATACACCGGAACCAATTATGTCAATATTGTCAGGCAGGGCAACGGCGGTTATAGCTGAGCAGCCGCTGAATGCCTGGTCACCTATTGAATATACGGTGTTGGGAATTGTAATTGTTTCAGCCGCTGAACAACCGGTAAATGCACCGTCGCCGATTTCGGTTATACCTGACGGTATGTCGATGCTTTCGAGAGCACTGCAGCCAAAGAAGGCTGCGTCGCTTATGGTTTCAACTCCTGCAGGAATGTCGAATTCTGTCATTGAGGTGCAGCCGGTGAAGGCTCCTTCGCCTATTTCCGTGACCGTATCAGGCACGTCAACAGTGGCAAGCGACACACAGTTTTCAAATACAAAAGCGCCGATGGTTATTTCGCCCGCTTGCGCTCTTGTTTTCTGGGCGCCATTCATTATAGCACTTTTAAGTGCCGTGCATCCGGAGAAGGCGCGTGCATTTATTTTGGTTACTGTAATCGGAATTCTTATTTCTGTCAATGCCGTACAGTTAAGGAACGCTTTTGCGCCTATTGCGGTTACACCGTAGCATATCGTAACCTTCGTCAGTTTCTTGAAATTTGCAAAAGCATTTGAACCGATTGAGGAGACACCTGCTTCAATTTGAATTTCGGTTACATCGGATGCATAGTTGACCCAAGGTGCTTTGCCGGTGGGGTACGAAGCCATGTCGCCAAGACCGTAAATCCTTAAAAGACCGTTGTCATACTCATAGTTAATCTCATACTTTTCTTTCCAAACGGGATACAGGTTTAGATTTTTATTGCCTTCATAGAAGTCACCGGGCCCGTACTCAACCGTTGATGAACCGGCGACCGAAGTCCATCCAAGGAATGTGAAGCCCTGCTTTTCGGGAACATAGTCCAGCAGATCAATACTTTTGTTGTATTTTTTAGTCTGCTGTTTTGCTATATTTCCGCTTGTGTCGTCATAATAATTGATGTTATATGAGGCATCAACTTTAACAAGTATGGATTTTGATATAAGCAGAGTTCCGCTTTTATTGCGCAAGGATATTTCGATATTGGCGCTGCCGGGGTTATGGGCGTTGATTTTGATTGTATTTTCAAGTTTATCCCACAGGATATAATTAGTATATTTCGGGCTTCCCTGAATACCGGCTGTTGCCACAGATTCATTGTCGGATTTGCAAGTTATTTCCTGCTTTACATCTTTTAGATCTCCGTCACAGACGACGTTTACAAGCGAACACTGACTTGCGTCAAGATTTACTGTATACTCGTCGATGGTCATTGAGGTCTTTGTCTTTTTCCACACAGGATAGAGAGTGCAAGGACCTTTGATAGGGATTTTGTCGCCGATTTGATAGTATTTTCCGTCGGTTGCATTTTCTTTTGTAGACCATCCAAGAAACTTGTATCCCTCTCTCTCCGGTATCGGACCGGTCACAACATACTCTTGGTCTATTTTTACCACAGCCGCCTTGGGGGTGTTAACTTTTTTGCTTGTTTTTTTCTTGTTTGCGCTTTTGGTTACATTGTATTTTACTGTTGCGACAGGTAACTCCCCGAGACGCTCTCCGTAGATCCAATATCCTTCTTTTGCTTTGTACCACAAATTGTTATATGTGTTTATGTAGGAGGCAACAATTTCAATGGTCGTATTGATTGGTATTTCACCCTTGTTTCCGACAGATTTAATCTTAGATGCATTTTCATAAGGTGCTGTGCGAGCTGCAACTTTATCCTTGATTGTTTGCAACTTCATGTTGACAGGTACTTCTTTTAACGGAATGATTGTATCATAAAGTTTTTCGAAAGCAGCCGAAGTGGGTTTCACCACATAGGTTATACTAGAATGAAAGTATTTGTTGAATTCCTTCCAAGTTGTTTTCCGTATGGCAATCAGTCCACCGGTACCTGCCCCACCGTTTGCCTTTTTTTGCTTGTAGGGCTCCGAAACTTCTTCGCCGTTGCCATCGACATACCATAGATTGTCTTGGTCATATTTCAAAAGAATGAGGGCGTGTCTATTGCTTGGGTATGCGACATTTATATAAGTGCCTAATCCTATCTCGTTTTTGCAAAACTCTTTATAACTGGCTGCTCCTTGCGACCAATTCTGCTTTATGGAATAGAGAGACTTATTACCTAAATTTTCAGGAATGTCACCAAATAAAAAATTGTAAAAAGCATTTGCGTATGAAAGGCAAGTTTTACAGTAGTATTTGGAGTTGTAGTTTCTGGCATCGATAATTGATTTTGAATATGACCGTGCAACTGCGTGAGAACCGATTATGCATTTTTTGTATTTTTTAACTCCTTTTTCACCTACTGTATATAATCCTATATTTCCATCGAAGGCTTCATCAAGCTTCTGAGCAAGTTTTGAGTTATCTGTGAACTTAGCACCATTTACTTCTTCTGAATTCCTATCGGTATAAACATTTATTGCTGCCGCCTTCATAGAGAGCGGTGACAGAGCCGGTATGAATGCTGAAACAATTAACACGGCGATAAGAATACACGAGATAAATTTTTTTAGTGTGTTTTTCATGCTTTTCTCCTTTTCAACAGTTTCGGTTTAATAAGTATCATTAGGTTTAACGGGAAGTTCCAAATCGCGCTGTCTGGTGAGCGGTGATTGGAAAAATCTCAATCATGCGAACAGAATTATCCAGCCGGTGACACCGTTATAAGTTACTTTGCCCCACGCAGCCTTTCCGTAGTTGCTTTTTGGAGTATAAGTACCGGTGTGGCAGACTTCATGTATTACAACTGTAGTATTAGCCGGTATACTACCGACCCTCCTACTACTGCTTTCGTCTGTAGGGTTTGACCTTATATAGTTAAGTGCCGAGGTCGTTTTATACAAAGAGAGTGTATATGTGTATACATCGCTTGCATATCCGTTCTTATAGTATCTGAGCTTATATGTCCCCGGTTGTGACATATATAGTTTAGAACCGGAAACCATTGCCTCCCCTGCGGAGCTTTCGATTACCCAACCTGTTTCTCCGGAGAGATCCGATACATTCGCATATGTGACTGTCGGCAAATCGGCAATCCAATAACTTGGAGTACCGTCAACGACGGCTGAGACTGATGCTAGCTGATTGCTGCTCCCACCGTAATTACTAAGAGTAACGCTCCTTTTGCCCCAGACGGCGTATAGAGTCATATTATTTGTCAGGGTGACGTTGCGCCCTGCGCTATATGATGAACTGCTTGCCCAAGAGTTTTCACTCCAACCAAGGAACATATAACCGTCTCTTGACGGCTTTGAACTCGGCAGGGATGTGGTTCCGTAGCCATAGATCGTTGAAGGTGCTCCATATCCTCCGTTAGCGTTAAAACTGATGCTGTACTGACGCCATTGCGCATATAGAGTAATATCTTTTGTAATGGGTGAAGATGTGCTGTACCGTGTCCCACCGTTCGGTGAGTCGTACCACCCAACGAATTGATAACCGCTGCGAGAGACGCGCGGGGTATATTGTAATGTTCCGTTTGACCATTTTGCGTATAGAGTTTGATCCTTTAGCAGCATATATGACTCACCGCCGCTGAGCTTTTGGCCGTTAAGAGATGATTCGGCATACCAGCCTTCAAAATCATCGTAAACAGTGCGGGAACTGCTGCTAACAGTGCCGCCGTTGCCATTAAATGATACTTTGTAAGATCTGCTGGGCGTGGGCAGAATGACGGTTGAACTGTTTTTGGTAGTGGCGGAAGATACGTGGCTGCCTCCGTTGGAGTTGAATGAAACTGTACAGTTGGGGATTGCGTCATACATATCGGGGCAGCCTTCGCCGTAAAAATCATCCCGACCTGCCGGGCCTTTGTCAACACAGTACTCTTTGATCAGAGCTTCTATCTGTGCCGGGGTATATGTGGGATGTTCAAGCCTGAACATGGCGGCCACAGCCGCAATGTGCGGGGCGGCCTGAGATGTGCCGCTCATAAGGGCATATTTGCCGCTTGGATAGGTGCTGGGTATATCAACACCGGGAGCTATTACGTCAACCGAAGTGCCGAAGTTTGAGAAGAATGCTGCGGTTCCTGTTTCGTCAAGCGCTCCAACTACGATAGCTCTGTCCATGTTAGCGGGGGAGACATAGACCGTATTTACCGGTGCGTGGTCTGCACCGGCTCCGTTCCCGGCAGAGACAACAACTACGGTTCCTTTGTCTATTGCATCATTTATTGCACGTTCAAGATAGCTTGAGGCGTTGCTGTATGGCCCTTCAAGGCTTAAATTGATAACGTCGGCGCCCTGCGACACAGCGTATTTGATACCCTGTACCACACTTGCCATTGAACCACCGGTCGCAGTCAGCGATTTAACAGGAATAATCTTAACATTAAGATTGTTAGTGCAGTTTACGATTATGCCTGCGACATGTGTTCCGTGACCTTTGTCGTCTTCAACATTTGCGCTTCCGTTAAAGCAATTCCGTCCGGCGGCAAGTCTGCCGTTAAAATACGGGTGATCCATATCAATGCCGGTGTCGATAACAGCTACGGTTATCATATCATTTTTGCCGTTATTTTCGAGATAATAGGCATATTTATCGGCGTTTATATATTTCTCACTCCAGATTGAACTGGATATTTCCGGTATTTCCTCGATAGCGACGTCGTCGGGCGAGTCAAGGTAAATATCGGCCTCGGCAAAGCTAACCGATGATATGGCGTTAAGATATCTGGAGCATCTCTCAGCAAGATCTCGATTGGCAAATTGCAGGACAACAGAGCCGTCATTGTTAATAACAATAGTGTCGGCTTCAAATTCGGAAAAGTCTATTGCGGAAAGATCATTGCAATTCGCAATAACTCTGCTCATATAGAATTCATCTTCCAGTGCTTTTTCTTTATTGAAGTTGATGTCATTGAGACTCTTGTCAACAAGCTGCATAACCTCATTAGAGAATTCTTCATCGTTTTTTGCTTTAATAATTTCAGTGATTTTCTCCCATTTTGCCGTGTATACTACATTCTGCGTGACGATTTTTGAAACTGCAGGCTCCCAACCTACGAATGAGTACCCCTTTTTTTCCGGATCCGTAGGAATTCTTGTCTTATCGCCGTAAGAGATAACATCTGTGGTTCTGATTCCGTCAACATCCCATGTTACACGATAACCGTTAGCAACATAATTTGCAACTATAGTTACATCGCTGTCGGGCATGGATTCGGGAATTGTTTTCCATTCGGAAAGAGTGTGGCCCTCTTTAGCGGCAGGAATATATACATTGATCTTATCACCATAAAAATATTTTTCCGTTTTGACTGTGGCGCCATCAATGACCCAGTAAACTGTATGTTCGTTAGTCTGCCACTTTGCCTTAACTGTCATGCTGCGCCACGGCATCCTTGAAGGCACTTCGGGATCCCAGCCGGAAAAAGTGTAGCCTTCTTTCGTAGGATTCTGTGGCGTGGGAACCTTTGTGAATTTTAATCTATAGTAATCTTCGATTTTGCTTCCGCCGTCAGTGTCGAATGAAATCCGTGAGTAAAAAATGCTTCTAAAAAAGTCTACGATCGGTTGGAAAAAGCTGTTGCGTGAATTGTCTGCCTGAGTTTGTACTACAGTGGGGTTTGGATCTGAATTCCCGGTTGAAGCAAATACTGCTGTAGTTGTAGCGGTAAGCAGCATAGTTATGGAAATCAGAATAACCAATGTTTGCTTAAAAGCTTTCTTCATTTTGAATTCTCCTTTTTTGATTTGTTATGTCGGGGACCGATTAGGCCGCCTCCTTTCAATGCCACGCGACAAAGAATTATATATTGGTTTATCTTATCAGCATCCGGTAAAGCTTTTGATATTCTTTTCGCTTAATTCGCGCCAAGCGAAGTTGATTTTGTTCTTCTCCGGTGCATACTTGTTCGCAATGTCATAAAACTCCGATTGTGACACTTTGAATGGCTCATCTTTGTTGGCTTGATTACAATAATAGGTTATCTCACCGGTGGTTTCATCCTCCGATGAATAGAGGGTGAGCAGCCAATCGTATGATTTGGTGCTTTCGTTATATTTGTCTATGCTTATCGGGAAGAGGGGACCGCTTGTCCTGTTGTACGGCGTTTCATATCTTAAAAAACCACCCTTGTAGAATTCTGCATATGCCCGTGTTTCTCCATATTTTGTTAGGTCCCCGGAATCTGTGACTTTCCAGATGTCGATCCTATGGTTGCTTTCATTTGGCTCAAGCTCAAACTTAACAAGCAGTTCGTTTTTGCCGTCATCGTTTATATCCGCTATTGCAAAGCTCATGCCGCCGTCGAAATCATAATCGATATTTGAATAGTGACTTGGGTTGTTGAGAATATCTCGCAGCTGCATTGCATAAACCGTATTTATGCTTACTGAATTTGCGGTTGCGGTTTCGAAAACGGTTGCTCTTGCAATTGCCCCTTGCGTGCTTTCATATGAAGTATCCTCAGATGTGGTGCTCGGATTGATGGGGGCGTTTGTCCTGTTTTTCATAAAAATGATCCCTGCGGCGGCAATTCCGACTATCAAAAGAGAAGCGACAACTGCTGTGATGATAATTACAGTCTTTCGATTGTCGGGAACACTTGTGAAATTTGCCGAAGCGCAGTTTGGACACGTTTTAACACCGTCCTCGACGATGGTGGCACATCTTGTACATTTTTTAGCCATAGTTTTTTCGATACATGTTGCTGTATCTTCTCTCCTTTCATGTCGACAAATGCAGAAGCATTTTTGAGCTGGGCGCACCTCGCCCTTATGAAAAACCCTCTCATGAATAAAGACAAGATCTCGCAATTTCGGTTCACAGATTTGTAAAAAAATTTGTGATTTTCAAGTTTTTTCGAGAAAAACCCCGTTTGAAATTTTCTAAACTCCAAAACCGAATGAAATTCGCCCCGTCTGTTCAGATTTTTATTGATTTGTCCGCGGCGGTACTGTATAATATTTATGCAGATCACAGAAAGGGGCAAAAGTATGAAAACTTTATTCAAAAACGGCACTGTATTCGACGGCAGCGGCAATGCGCCGAAAAAGGGAGAATTGAATTATAATTTTCAAAATCAATTCGTATATGCTCACGGTTGAACGGCTTTAAGTACATGGAAAATCTTTGTAAATCAATCCATGCTTAAAACGAAAAAACATTTTTAAAATGCAACCGCAGTACACGGTTCCGAGATAGTGGAATCGTGTACTGCGTTCTTTTTGCGCAGATTTTCACAGCTCAAGAGGAAATCACTCTGTTTCGGGAAGTCAATAGTGCCTCTTATAAATGATACATCTTCTTAATGAATTAAAATTGCCGGGAACGGTAATTCACTTTGCGCCGCACGATATTAGTCTCGTATTAACTGCGGCATTGCATTCGTAATAAGTGTCTTTGAACTTAGTGTCTGATTTATTGTTTATAAAAGTGTATCATTTGAATGTTGAGGGTACGGCTTTTGCAACGCTTATTTATCATATTACAGCAATGCTTCTCACAGGAATTTTTATAAGACAAAAAATGTGCAGGCTTCAAAAGGAAATCTCAAACCCGACGTAAAAACGGCAGTTACACAGCTAAAATCAGCAATATCGTTTCTCTTCGGCTTACCGTACCCTCTATAAAATCAAGATTTCTTCAAAGTGCGGCAAATTCAACCGGCACTGCACGATTTTCCGCCGCAGGCCGGGTTAAAAATCCTGCTAAAATAACGTTAAACGATATTGGTGCAGATACATCGGTCTAAATTATCAATATAGAAATATGAGACCAGCTATGAAAAGTCAAGAAGAAATTAAGAGATAACGAGACGGGAAGGATCAAATAAAATATTGTGCTTTAGAAGAGTAAAAATGACACGAACGAGTTTATGAGCGACATGACTTAAAGCACCATAGTGACTGAGACCTTGAGAAAGTTTCAGTTGGTAATAATCGGAAAAGGTAACATTGCGAAGAGAGAGTTGCCACGCGGAATTGATTAAGGTGAACCGCAGCATTTTAGAGCTGCGTTTGGACATTTTTGTGGAACGGGCTTTAAACTTGCCGGATTGGCACACGTTAGGGTCAAGAGCGGCATAGGCAAGGAGATTTGCCGGAGAAGCAAAACGGTCAATATTACCGATTTTGATATAATCCCCATAGAGTAGACACCTGAAAAAACAAAAGGATCAAGTCTACACTATGGTGGTTATTTATGTCAAGGGGAAGGAACAAGAAGTACAGCAAAGAACTGAAGCTTAAAGCAGTGCAGTCATACCTGAGAGGCGAAGGAAGTCTGCGGCAAGTGTGCAGGGAATACGAAATTAAGGGTGAAAAGTCTTTACGGGAATGGATTTTGTGGTATAATGGTCATAGGGAATTCAAAGAGAGGCGAGAAGCCGGAACGGAGAACTATATGACCAAAGGAAGAAAAACCACGCAGGAAGAACGAGGAGAAATCGTAGCATTCTGCATAGAACACGGGAAGGACTATCCGCTGACGATCCAAACATATGGGGTGTCATACCAGCAAATATACGCATGGGTGAGGAAGTATGAAGAGAAAGGTATAGACGGTCTGCGAGACGGCAGAGGAAGAACCAAGCCGGCAGACGAAATGAGTGCAGAAGAACGTCTTCGCATGGAAAACAGGATATTGAAAGCACAGCTCAAGGATGCGGAGATGGAAAACAAGCTGCTAAAAAAATTGAGGGAGTTGAGAGGAGGCGATCTATCAGCGGAGTAAGGCAAGAGGATTACTACAAAGCAATACGGTACATACACATATCCGAAGAATATCCAATAGAAAAGCTGTGCCGGAAGTAAAATGTAAACAGATCAGCATATTACAAATGGCTGAAACGGACACCAAGTGTCAGGCAGATTGAGAATGAGCAGATTGTCGAATGGATCAAAGTGCTGTATGAACAGCAAGACGGGATACTCGGATATCGGCAGATGACGATCACGGTCAATCGGGAGCACAACGTTCATTACAACAAGAAACGCATCCGGAGACTGATGCAGATACTCCATTTGAAGTCTGTATGCAGAAAGAAGCGGTACAACTACATCAAATCAACACCCGAAGTAACAGCGAAAAACATTCTGAACAGAGATTTTCATGCAGACAAGCCCAATGAGAAGTGGTTGACCGATGTAACCGAATTCAAATACTATGTCGGTGCGGATGTCAGAAAAATATATCTGAGTGCAATCCTCGATCTGTACGACAGGAGGATCGTTTCGTATAGGATCGGAGACAGCAACAATAACCCGCTTGTGTTTGAAACATTTGACGGGGCGTTAAAAGCGAATCCGGATGCACATCCTCTGTTCCACAGTGACCGAGGGTTTCAGTACACAAGCAAAATCTTTCACAGCAAGCTGGTTGCCGCCAATATGCGGCAGAGTATGTCACGCGTCGGCAGATGCATTGACAACGGTCCTATGGAGGTATTTTGGGGTATTCTCAAATCCGAAATGTACTATCTCAGAAAGTATACTTCGCGTGACGATCTGATTTCGGCAATCGAGCGTTATCTCTATTTTTACAACAACAAGCGTTACCAGCAGAGACTCAAATGCATGACGCCGATGGAATTCCTGATAAAATGTTTTTGTTTTTTCACTGTCTACTTGACAGGGGGCACATCAGTTTTTGAAGATTCTACAGTTATCCCGTTTAAATAGTTTGTTTCCAATTCATTGTGAATATCGTCTGGCTTAAGAATAACTGATCTAAAGTTATTGTTCTCGCGTGAAACAATATGCTGAAATGCAGCTATCAAGGATGTTTTGCCTGTCTGATCGCCGCCCAAAACTTGAATAAAATGCTGTTTTGACTTAATTGCGAACAGTTCTTTATTACAGTTTGGACATACAGGAACAAAGCCTCTTTTGCCAACTTCGTGGAAAAAGGGGATTCTTTGATTACACTTACATTTTCCTTTAAACAAACCTTTGTTCTTGATTTCCGTCGGTGAATATGTAATCTGACAAATTGTGCGCCTTATTGCCGGTAAATCATATTCCGAATAACAATTTGGGCATTTCTTTTTCGTGTTATTTTTTCCTTAAATATGGATTTTGATTTACATACCCTCGTACATGGTTTGAAACTATATGATTGATATACTATCTCCTTTTATTCGAATATTTAAGATTTCATTTAGGGCTAATTGCCGCTTTCTCATAACATTATAAAGCTCCTTTGTGGTTTCTTTCCCGTCTATCTGAAATTTCAATCTAACTATTCTATATACATAAAAACTGTCGTGCCTTTCATAGAAACGTGATTCCGATCTATAATGATCGCCATAATCGAACCAGCAAGTTTGATCCATTGAATAACTGTCGGTTATCTCTTTTTGACCATCATAGTATACAACCATTGCTTTACTTTTTTCCCAAACATTTTTAAGTCTCCCATTCATATGTTTGATTGTCGCACAAATAGTAAAAACAAGAACAAACAATGTAAAAACCTCGAACAACCGTCCAAGATTATCCATTAGGATAGCATTTTAACACCGCCTCAACAGCAAAATAGCGCCACCAAATAATGGGCAAAATATACATGTATAGTGTGCCACTAAATTGCTTTAGCCACAACAGAGAGATAGGGTAAATGGAAGAGATTAACACGAATGCCGGAGGATTGCTCATTTTTCACATGTAATACACTACCAATTATTCTGAGAATATATTAAGCATTAAACTATTTGACTCTGGAACAGAGTTGAAAATAATCATAATGTTTCAGAATGGATGAGCCCCAACTTAATAGTGTCATAGACGAATGTGCTAATTGCGTTCATCTGATATCGAGTATTAACACACGGAGTGAGATCATCATTATCGATGCTTTTTCTCCACTTACATCCTCCTTGACAAATGGGAATAAACTTGCAATCATTACAATCTGAATGAAGATTATTGTCCAGCCAATAACCCATATGTCGAGTGTATTTAACTCCTTCCCAAATGTTTCCTACAGTATGTTCTGCGCTTTTTTCTTCTTGCTCACATTTAAAAAGATTTCCTTGAGGGTCGATGACATAGTGATTTCTCATACAAGAGGTACAGCGAAATACGACTTTGTCTGGTAAAACAGAATAAATGTTATCAATAAATCCATATTGCCGCATCAAATTGAAGGTATAAGTGTATACCTCATCGTATTCTTCGCGTGTATAACACCCGGAAAAACTAGAGTATTTTGGAAGATACAGTGTCGTGGCGTGAACAAAAAAACGCTTGTTCTTTTTATGAACTGACAATTCATTCAATATTTCATCTAAATATGCTATATTATTCTTATCAAGGTTTAACCTACACACAACAAACAATCCCGCAGACAGTAACTTGTTGATGTTGTTGATTGTGGCTCTGTAACCGTTAATAGAATTCTGTTTATAATTCTTTCGCTTGTTATGTTCTGCTTCGTTTCCATCCAATGTAAGGTGAACTTTTCTTATATGCCAATCATTTGACATTTTTTTAATAATTTCATCAGTAATTAAACTACCATTAGTAGTAATAATGGCGTCAAAATCAATAGAATGGGCAGATAGGCACTTAGAAAGGCTGTCGATTACATCCTCTCGGATAAGTGGTTCACCGCCAAACCATCGTAACACAACCTTTTTTTGTGCAGATCGTGATATAATGAATTTCCCCATTTGCTCTATTGTTTCAGCATTCATGTTGCTTTTCTCATCATTGTTTTCGAAACAATAAAAACACCTTGCATTACAGTGCAATGTTGGCAAAACCATATAACTATCTATATTATGATCAATCATCATGCTGCTATTTCTCAATAGTGCATATTTTGTAACCTCATCATATGATTGGTCAACTATAATGCCATTAATGAAAAGATAGAATAATTTGTAGAGTTCTTCTTCGCAATAATCGACATTTGATTCAATGTTCAATAAATGCTTCTCGTTTTCTTCTAAAGCTACAACTGCATTTGAGTCAAAACAGAATAAAATAGTGAAATCCGGGAACTCTTTTTGGTAAATATACTTGTTTAAACGAATTCTTCCGTCTTTTAAATCACTCAAAAAACTGAGATACTTTTTATTTGATGAAAGAGTGTCATTAAATATTATTTTCTTAATATCTGAATTATTATAATAACTATCATGCCCAAAAAAGGGTGTTGAATCAATCTGCCACGCACCAATAGGTATGTTCCTGCCATTATCACGAGAAAATGAGTTGTTGTCAAAGCAATTCCAGTTTAAATCCATCTTTCTAACTTCAATCATTTTAATCACCTCAATCCTTGTTCGTCAAATCCAATAAATAAATCCTCGCAACCATATTGCATACACTCATAATATAGTTTAATATAATCATCCAAGCAAAAATCAATCTCTCCTTGAAGAGTATTGCACGGGTCATTACATACACTTTTTATACAAGGCATATATTTTGCCCCATTACACAAAAACAACTTCTCACAATTTGCGCACGACTTCTCTAATATATTAAGATTTTTGGTTGTCTTCCAATAATTTGGCAAATTATGATTATTTCGATATTCTGATAATTGTATTCTGTCTTTGAAAAAAAACATAGCACATGGGCCAACGGTTCCATCTGAGAATACTTTCAATGAATTCTTACTAAAACACTGACACTTAGATTTTGCGCCAGTAGGAGCAATGGTGATTGGGACTCTGTGTTTAATTAGAACTGGAATCGCAACAGAAGTTATCCACTTGTTAAACTCGTAGAGCGTCATTTTGTTTTGGTAATCACAATCCGCTAAATTCATTACATAATTGAGGTAAATAAAAGAGTTTTTCGGGATTTTTTCTTTAATACTTTCGACGAAGGTCTCAAAATGATTTTTGTTTTCATTGTCAACATTGTAGCGGATGTTAATGAACACTCTATCCATCTCATTTTGAATCCGATTAATATTTTCAACAATAAGATCATATGTGCCACATTGATTTGCCTTTTTTCTTACTTTGTCATGTAAAGTCTTTTCAATTAACGGAATTGTTAGAACCATTTTATCGTAGCATTTAAAAGAGCATAGTTCATTAACTAATGTCCCGTTTGTGTCAACCATAACGATAAATTCAATATTTGTACTTTTGCAAAAACTATAGAGTTTTTCTAAGATATATGTACATTTCTCCCATTCTATGGTTGGCTCTCCCCCTAAAACTTTAACAACAATAGTTTTAACTACTCTTGAGGATGCAGTTTCCACTATATAATCATATAGAGAGTCCAAGACACTATTGTCTATGACACCGGATGTTTTTTTCCCATTCTGATAGCAATAAGGACAAGAAAGATTGCACTTTAAATGAGTCTCTATACTAATTATCAATTGACTATCATCATTATATATTTTCCCGTATTCCGCTAACGCCTGAGAATCAGATATAAAAAAGCCCATTTGCTCTAAAGAAATAATGTCGTCATCAGACAATGATACTATTCGGCTATTTAAATCAATAAGATCCTTTTCTAATGCAACGATACTCTTATTAACAGTGTTATATAATAAAACCGTATCGCAATCATAAAAAACAGTTCTAATGTATTTTGATATTTTTCTGTGTGTCATAGCAAAAATACTTGATGCGCAAAGCGCCATCCTTGCCTTTCTTTTTTATTTAACTATGCAATGGCCCCCATAAAGATGTAAGAGCCATTGCATAGTTTTTAGTTTGAGAGAAATCAACTAATAGTCGAACTACAACTGCAGCAGAGCGACTTGTTGTTCTTGCTCGGCTTTTTGACAATCTTCATGAAATCACCTCCTCCGTGTAATAATCGGAAAACGCTTTCTTATCAGTTAACTGAATAATAGTTATTCTATTAATTATAAAAACATATTGTCATTTTCTAAAGGATCCCATTAGAATCAAGGCTAATTAGATACTCAACATATGCATCTAAATAGTATTTTACGTTATCACATGATGATCCATAATTCAAACCATTTTGTTTTAACCTTCTATATTTGCATCCTCCTCTACATAGTGGTAACAATTTACAATCATAACATTTTTTATCTAAATTGGTTTGTACCCAAAAAATCTCTTTGCTCTCATCTTGATATGAAAAATCTCCTACAAGGTTGACGCCGCTATAATCACTTTGCAAACATTTGCAAAAGCTCCCGTCACTACATATAACATAATCACCTTTTGTTTCTGCAAAACACCTCTCTTTTTTAAGTGACGGCTTAATACCCAAAATATGATTGCTTGAAATGTTCATTTTAGTTAATACGGAAAACACATAACAATAAAAAGATTTTATTTCAGCTTCAGTTTTAAAATAGGAATCGTATTGCAAACTATTCTCTGCACGAAGGTAGGAAATTTGAATGTAAAAATTTTTGTACTCCAAATATTTACTTATGTCCGAAAGAATAGATTTTAGTTGAAGATAGTTTCCCTTATCAAGATTAATTCGCAAAATTACTTTGAGGTCTCGCGTTAATAGAAGTAAATCGCTCAAATTGTTAAGTAATTGCTCATAAGCGTTTTCAACATTTATATATCTTTTTCTTTTGTTGTGTTCGATACCATAACCATCGCAAACCATATGAATGACACGAGTTTTCCATTGAGATTCTATTTTTCTTATTAGTTCTCTGTTAAGGTAACTACCGTTTGTCGTAATTCTTGAAGAAAAATCAACTCCGTTAAATCGCAATTCAGTTGTAATATCATCAATTATATCTGTAGCGCATAACGGTTCCCCACCAAACCAGTGAATATCATATGGAGTCTTATCGTAATGTTTTAACAAATAGTTGATTGTGTTTATTACGCAATCATTATTCATCTTTAAAGGGGATAGGTCATTGTTGAAACAGTAAAAGCACCGAGCATTACACACTTGTGTTGGTAAAATTGTAATCATACGTCTCAATTGGTTGCCGCATTCGTTCAACTGCTCATTCAGGCAGCGAATTTGTTCATCATTGCCATCATGCACATAGAAACATTTTTCAATTAATGATTGTAAAACTTTCTCATCAGAAATTGACATGGTAACAAAATCACGGTATTCCCGCGGGGACATTACTAACAAAGTGTTGGACCGCGAATTAAAGACCGCAACCATTTTGTCATAATCAAAAGTGATATTGTAAAAGGAAAGAGAATTCACCTTGCTTTTTGAATATAAAACACTCTTGTGATTATTTTCAATCTCGATAAATTTCATTCTTTAGCCCCTTTTTTGTTATCAATTCAGTTCAATTATGCTCAATTTCTGCGCCAAACGGAGTAAGAGCCAGATGTGCAATCTTAAAAAACTGTTTTCCAAAAGGAATCCCGATTATTGTTAAGCAAAACAGTATCCCTATTATAGTAGCTTCAATCGCAAGCGCCCAACCGGTGTATATAATCCAACATACGTTTAGCAAAAAACTTCCTGTGCTACTGCCATAAGATACTTGTTTTCCAAATGGGAAAAAACACAGACGTGCAATTTTGAAGCATTGTTTTCCGACAGGAATTCCGATAACTGTTATAGACCAGCATATACCCGCAAATATCCACGAGCATCCGGTTATTGCGCCGCCAAACAAAAACCAAATTGTATTTCCAAGACAACTCATAAAAGCACCAATTTGTATTTCTAGTTAAAGAAAGGAAGTAGCCCTCTATATTGAATACAATAAACAACTAATGAGACAATAAGTTATGTTATAGTAAAAATCAGAGCAATTTTGCTTGTCTGCAAAACGATTATATCTAATCTGCTATCACTATAATTAGATGATTTAAAAAGGTCTTTAAAAAACGGCTTATAATTTTTTGTTCCTGCTCCTTTAATATCAGACATCTTTCCAAATTCAACTCTATGGCAAATAATAAGCCCTATATAATAAACAAGCCAAAACCATCTCACATTCAATCCCACACTCATTATTATAAGACCACAAATGAGTGCGCAAGCGGAGAATACAAGAGGTATCCCAAAAGCTCCTATTACATGAAAACCAGTCTTTCTGAGAAAGATTACTTTAAAAACCGACGAAAGCAACAAAACTGCAAAACCTATATTAAGTATCCAAATGTGGTATCCGCTCAACATTGATTTTGAATCTAGCATGGCTTTTATTTTATAGAAAAAGCCTCCCTGCGCTCTGTTAAAAAAATATGTCAGTGCGAACACAGCAACAACAAAAACTATCAATGAAACAGTAGATTTTGTCCCTTTTCTTATAGAAATCATTGTTCCTCCTCCTTAGTTTTACTGGTCATTTGTTTTATACCGCTATGACATTTTGTTGCAATCCAGTCAATTGGATCAACAACTCCGAAGGGTTCAAACGGTAATCCTTGTGATTCAACATGACCGATAGAACTGATGGGGAAAAAGGATACATTGGAAAAAACGCTTTCCAAGTTATTAATCGCATTGGCAAGCTCTATTTCTGAAAGGTAATTGCGACAAACTGAATCTCTTGCTTCTGAAATACTGTTATACTTGTCAGTTTGAGAGGTATATTCCGACTTAATTTTTACCATTCCAACTTTTCATTTTATTGGAGTTAAATCAGTCTTAGAAATTATTATTGCAAGAGATATATCGCTCATTTTTTTGCAGCTCTTCCAGCAATTTCAGAATATTTTGCGATAAAATGAACAATAATATCCTCAGCAGAATCACTGGAATACCCTATTGTGCTGCTTGAACCATTAACGGATTCACATTCTTTTCTAACCGTCCCAACACACAAGGGATCAATTATTACTGCAATCCCGTCACAATAGCCAAAGTTTAAAGGATTTTTTTCATATTGCTCGCTGAGAATAACCTCATCGGGTACGTCGTAAAAAACGAGTCCATCGTCGGAATCTGAATCACTCTCATGAATAATATAGTATGCTCTTACCTCATCTCCGGACGATTTTGTTGTATATCCCCTTGAGAACATATCTTCGAGGACGTTAAATTCATCCTCGTGTGAAGTTTTAATGATTCCAGACCAATTCTTTTTAGCCGTTGACAAATATAGGTGCTGAAAAGAGGAAATAAAAGCAGTTTTCCCTGATGAGTTACCTCCTATGACTTGTATCGTTAATGATTTGATATTTGATGCTGCAAGGGGTTTATTACATTTTGGACAATACGGAGTGAGTTTTTTTCTCTTTGAAATTGACGCACATGGAATAAAACGCCCGCAAGAGCATTTTGACCATAGCAAACCGGTAACACCCGGATACAAGCGATTGTGTTTTTTCCCGCAGTGTGGGTATTCAAAGATAGGCAAACGAAATGAATTATAACAATCAGGACAATGCTGAATTTCCCACGTTGTTTTATCTATCGAAATGAAGACTGGCATAAGGACCACATTTACTATCCATAATAGCAACAAGAAAACAAAATATGCAATGTTAAGGATAAAATAAACTATTACCCCTATCGACGTTTTCTTTCGTGACCGTCAAGTATCTTTTTTTCTTCTTTGATTCTCATAAGAAACCCTCCGTTTCCTCTTTCTATATCCATTATAGAGGAATATACAGTTATCCGCAAATGTGCGATTTATGTAATCGGCAGCGCCTTCCGACGCCGCCTTTTTGTCATCGTGCATCTCTGTCATCGCGTGAAGGTTCAGATGGTTCTTCCTCCTCACGCTCACCGTCAACAATCTCGTTATCCTTTTTGTTCAGGTCGAGCATTGCGTTGAGTTCGGCAAGTCTGGCAGACTTGGTTTTCAGTTCTTCCTCGTGGACGAACGGTTTATCCAGCTCTGCCTTTGTGTTTTCAAGCTGTGCTTTTTCGTTTTCCAGTTGGTTTTCACTACTGTTGATTTCTGGAAAATCGGGTACCAGTACCGTAGCAAGGTCGTTGTTTTCAAGCAAGAGCATCTGTTGAGTAGAGTTAATATAATCAATCGCGCTAGAGCAAAAAAGCGATCCGTTTGTCATGTAGGATACAATCATCATGCGAGGACATGAGCAAGAACGCAAAACTTCATCTGCTTCTGAATTATTAGCTAGAAACAGCGCAACATCACTTCTTGCCTGCAATTTATAAATTAGGTGTTCAATGGTTCTAAAACGTTCATCTAGAACTAAAACTCGATTTTGGGATAACATATTTATAAAGTTATTAACGCCAACAGCTATTTCCCTTTGCTTTGGGCTTTCACTTTTTTGAAACAACTCATAATTGCTCAAAAATTCATCACACACCAAAACTTTACAGTGTTTTGATGAAGCAAGTGATGCTAGCCACTCTAATAATTCTTTCCCATGCATATGCACGAGAAAAGTAAAATCGACAATAATTATGTTAATTTTACTCATTTGCTCTTGTGCATTTTGTAGAGCAGCGAGAATTCTTCCTGCATCTCTATCCATACCTTTTCCTTTCGCTCTTACTTCGACCTGTATTGAACCCAGGTTTGAACATTTGAGTATTCTGAACCATAAGGTCTAGTAAAAGACTCTTCATTGATATCTTGGTAATAATAATAAGTGTAGACTGGCTCTTGGTAATACCAACGGGTAGAATAGTGGTTTTCGTCATATGTTCCGTCGGGGAGCCAAAAGTTTTTTGCAGTACACTTTGGACAGGTATAGGAACCGTAATACAAATATCCGGAATTATTACCGGTGTGCTTATATGACAATGCATAGGTTAAATCAATAGAATGCCTTGCCCATCCGGGGGCAGACTTACCACTTCCCCATACGCTCCCGTTTGTCCTGTGATAATACTTATAATGTTTTGTTGTTGAAGATACATACTGCTCGCTCCAAACATTTTGGGATCCGTTTGAAGGATCGGAATAAACCGGGCCTTGCGTACTTCCCCAGCTTGATCGCTCGGTATTGTGCTTTGTCCAACCGTTCATTGTTGAGTTTGCAGACGTTTCATAATACCTGTGTGAATATGTATACTTATTATTAACTATTTCTGCATCTGCCGGAGCTGAAGATGCACGAACCCAACCCGACACTGGGTTTTCGACCCAATGAGCATAGAGTATAATATCAGAAGTAATAGGAGTAGAGTCTGTATAATGAAAGCCGTCGCTTGTGGCGGTGTACCATCCGGTGAACCGATAGTATTCTCTTTGCGGCGTTGGCAAATCGGTTGTTTTACCGGACTCTACTCTGGTGACTTTGGTGGAAACAGAACCTCCATTGGCGTCAAAAATGACGACATGTACAGTTGTACTCGTGGTTGTGGCTGGCTTTGCAGAAGGGGAGCTATATTCTGTAGCGGGATCGGGACGTTTTGTTTCCATTTGCGTAAATAAAGATACGGATTTTGCCTAAAATCTTCAAAAGACTTTGGTTTTAGATATGTTTTAAATATAATATCAAATTTTCGTTTGCCTGTATAGCCCATAAAGCGGTGACGAAAAGTACACAACATGAGAAAGCGGGAGAGGCTTGCCTCTCCCGCTTCAGTCTGTCGAAAAAGTCCAGCAAGAGCTGGGCTTTTTCGCATATATGTGGTTAATAAAAGCGGTGATTAAAGTGATAGTAAAACAGAGAGAAAACCGCGAACAGGTAGAAATATTCAGCATAGAAGAGTTCGTACCGGCAGACCATTTGTTAAGGAAAATAGACAGTGCTATAGATTTCACTCACATATATGAAATAGTGGAAGACTTGTATTGCGCAGATAACGGCAGACCGAGCATAGACCCGGTAGTAATATTCAAGATGGTGCTGATACAGCATCTGTACGGATTGCCGTCACTCAGAAGAACAGTAGAAGAAATCAAAATGAACGTAGCATACAGGTGGTTTTTGGGGTATTTGATGAATGAGCCGATACCACATTTTTCAACAATCAGCTACAACTTCAAGCACCGATATAC
>OIZI01000368.1_pt1 | contig 24125 bp, 23 predicted proteins | sample 1588441 | NCBI WGS metagenome assembly OIZI01 (sample SAMN03283284) | human gut metagenome | biome: human-associated habitat; material: feces | host: Homo sapiens | place: Peru | collected 2012 | reverse complement strand
CCACCATTCAGTCCCTGAAAGGGGCCATGCGTGAGGGGGATTACGGCTTATTTGTGACACTGTCCAACTACACAAAGAATGCCGCAAAATACCTGGAAAGCACGCCGATCATTCGAGGAATCAATGGTACGGAACTTGTGGATTTGATTTTGAAATATTACGGTCAGCTAAGTGAAAAATATCGGAGGATGATTCCGCTGAGGATGGTGTATATTCCCGTTCCTGAGGAAAAACTGTAGCGTTAAAAAGACATAAGTCAAATATTGCAGCCCACCGGTCAACCGACCGGTGGGCGTGCTGTCGTTATTGCCTGATCTGCGTGCTGCATAGGAACGCATGATAGGAGGAACGATTTGTACGCTGATAGTGCGTCATCCGCTGGAATGGCTATAAAAAATGAACTGTACAGCTCCTTCTGGGCAAGCTGCGATAAGCTGATGGATGGCATGGATGCCTCTCAACGCTGGCAGAGATGGATGCTACGTGAACACATGTGTACGCTGCTAACCAATAAGATACAGCCCCGGTGGATGCCTTCTGAACATCTACCGGGGTTTTCATTCCTGTTTTAGAAACTCGTTCTGTGCAGTGCTTTATCTCACCACCTCAAACGTTGCACCCGCATTCAGTGCAGAATCATAGGGTTTTGCTTGGTGCGAAGTTTAAGTCAGTAATGTTTGCTATCGTCATAATTCCGTGGTAAATATTGGGGCGGTAGTAAACGCAGCGATGTTGAGATATTTCCTGATTATGGTTAAATCCGCTCGTATATTCAAAATATCAAAAAGTCAGAACGGAGATGCGCTCATGGAGTATGCCGAGCCTCTGCGGGTAAAAAAATCGTGAAATACTTGATAGGAGTGTGGCTGTAATGGCGGATGTTTCTGCGCCTGTTCTGGCAAAAATGAAAAACAAGGCCAAGGCTTCCGGCATCGGCTATCAGCAAAAGTTTCTTGTTTCATTCCCAGCGCTACCTTCGTTTGATGACTATATTGTACCACATCCGCCGGGAAGATGGTAGCTTGGATTAAATCAGAGGTCCCTTAATAGTTTTCTTCAATAGGTGGCAAAATTGTATATATGTTATGCTCAAACATATCGTCATACCAGTTGTACTTATGCCAGTCCTTTGCACTCTTCAAAATACAACGAATCTCTAAACTACTGCCTACCATCTTGTTCTCAATCGGAATGTCAATTTTGGAGGTGTCTTTCCAACTCTTTTGATAGCTGTTTCTGATAAGTCCTCCTTCAACGAGCCATTCGATGGAATACTGAGATGCATCAAAGGCTGGATCAACTTCGACAGATATACTATAAAGGTCACCAGACCGCACACGCACGTTTGCATCACATACCCGAACGGGCGTTGCAGTGTCAACATATCGCTGAAGCGGCCCGGTTCCGTCCGTTGGAAGAAATATGTTACCAAGGCTGTCGGTTGCTTTAATGAAGGTCGGAACATTGTAGTCTTTCTCTTTCCCAGTTTCTCTATAATATTGCTTCAGGCCATCTATAAAATCGTGACAATAACAGATTGCCCTCTCTGCCTCTCGAATAGAGATTTCGTTTGCGTGGGAAAGCTTGTTGCGAATTATTTCGATACGTTCAAGGAATATCCGGACCTCCTCGCTTCCTTGAGGATATGTTTCAATCAATGCAGTGCGAAAATGAGTGTTATAGAGGAATTCTTTACATAGAATGTATGAAATATCGCCTAAAAACATTGCATCTATCAGACGTGGATAGCGGTCAGGATGTTCCGTGCGCATCTTTTCAACTCGGGTGGCAATCTCTTTTTTTATCAACGGTTCCCCAGAGGGAAATTTATAGGAAAAATACTCTTTACCGTAGTTTTCGGTAAGAATGCTATGAATCAACCGACGCGCCCAATGTTCAAGCGATTCAATTTCTTTTCGACATACCGCTCGCAACTCATCATTTGTTCGATAAGCCAACACAACGGTTTCTTTGGTGCTATTTTCCTTGGTCGTTGTCAGTGTGTCATCGACCTGTTTTGCTATATCGCTGGCCCGCTTCGTTATGTCATTCGCTTGCTTTGTTTTGAATAAACCAACCATTACATCGTCCCCCACCAAAAACCAGCTTCTAAATACCCATCTGCTGCATCTGTTGTAGTACACGGTCAACCCTTTTAATTTATCCATTTTGTAATAACCGTGTTTTCTTTGAATCATCCCTGACTAATTCAAGCAAACTCATATAAACTCAAATAAACTCTAACAAACTCAGAGAAACTATGCCTTTTCATAGTGTGAACCACGACCCTTTCCACGCAGCACCAAAATGCCGTCTTCTACCAGTTGCCGAAGGAGCCAGGATGCATGATTGAGTGTACAGCGGCACAGCTCAGCAACGCCTTCTCGGGTAATTTCGGAATACTTATCGAAATGAGAAATAATCATTTCCCTTTCTTGCAAAGTATCCCAGCCCCGTTGCCGAATATATCCGGCAGTATTGTTTGATATTGAATATACTTTGGAGCTAAGCATATACCGCCGCGCGCTCCCATTGCCTACACCTTCCACCATGCCCAACTCAATAAGCCACTCAACCACTGACCGGGCATCTGTAATCGGCTTTTGTATTTTTGCCGCAAGATGGCTCATTGTAGCGCGACGTTCTGTTTTCAAGATAGACAAAACGATCAGTGCGTCTACAGGGAGAGAACGCTGAAGTCGCTCCTCCTCGGAAATAATCATTTTGATATAGCTTTCATCCAACTCTGCACTATTGAGTCGCAGGACAACGGAGGTATTAGTAGACGCTGAATAGTCCGGTATAGCATGGCCGCTGCGCAGCATAACAGTATATATTTTATCGATGCCACGTCCTGTCCTTTCAGCAAGTCCAATGCGCTTAGCAGCTTCTGCAAGTAGAACATTTCTGGGAGTGGGTGCCGTAGTTAGAATGTTATCCGGTGTAATTCCCTCAACAAAACCACCAGGGCTGGAGATACTTAAGGCTGTCTTTTGAAGCTGAACCTGGACAGCACCAACACGAAAATAGTCCCTGTGAACCAGTGCGTTGACAAAACCTTCCCGAAATGCGTCCTTCTCATAGTTCGGGACAGGGACCCGGAACATCCCAATTTGCAATTCCTGTTCTACGATTCTGGATTGGAAAAGAAGGTCAACTTTTTCAAAAGTTTGAAGCAACGAACACCTCATGGCAGGTGGATTTGCCAAAACATTTACCCCGTCAAGAACCTGAAACAACACCTCGTGGCTGGGCACATACTGGCGTATATAAGATTCCTGACCGATCATCAATAGTCCTGCAATTGTGGGATACCATTGACCATCCCGTTCTCGGACAAATCCCAAAGCTCTATCAAGCTCGGAGTCTGAAAGATCCAGCAAGGCCATATCGCCGTGGTAAGTGCGGATCATGTTCCGCAAGCGCTCTCGTTCCAATGGACTTAACACTGTTTCTGCTGGAACATCCTCAATCACTTGTGCAGAGGGATCCAGTGCCTGAATATAGGAAAGGCGTTGTAATATTTCATACGGTTTCAATGCCACGGTTTCTGGCGTGCCGTCCCGTTTCAGCCTGCGACGAAGGTATTTTCCTTCCGCTGTCATCATTAGCTGCCGAGAAATGGGAACCTCAATGGCAAGAACGTCGTATCCATCCCAATGCTCCATATGCGTCCGGACATATAAGGACGGCGTTGTGTTTTCTTGGATAACCGCTTCCATATACTGGCCATTCCGGTGCTGGCGGTCTACGCCGGTAGGAGTTCCATCATCCTCCATACCAAGGAAAAGCCATCCACCGTCTGTGTTGGCCATTCCGACCAGGTCTTCGTATAGCTTTGTTAAGGAATAGCACTTCCTGTCGCTTTTAAATTCTATTACAATGGATTCTTTTAATGGCCTGTCCATATAGCTCCTCCTAGAAACTATGATTAAAACTATAAGTAATTATAACTATAACACATCTTAAAGAATAATACAATGATGAGATCAAAAAAGGCTTCAGCTTTTTCGAAAACAACGCTGCCCGGTGATCGCTCTTGCGCACCCACCGGGCGGTTCTGTTTTTTCTTGTAAATCCCAACGGCCCCATTCGTCGTCCCTATGTACCCCTACCACCCCTGCCTCTTGGCCAAATCCAACATAGAAAAGCAGTACATTTCCCACCGTGTCAATGATGTCTGCAACGGGTCACCTTCACGGATACGCAGGGTTCTGCGGATTTCCTTAGGGATGACGATCCGACCCAGGTCGTCCACCCGGCGGACAATGCCAGTTGCTTTCATATTGGTTCCTCTCCTTGTAGTTATTCCCAGGGCTAGTGTTTGCGGAAATATGGGAATTATGCGAAGGAGCCGCTTGAACACTGGCGTTCCGTCATATTCCTCGGCCATCCGCCGAAAGGGGCAAATTGACGATGTATCGCAATAAAATATTACTTGCAATCCGGTTCCGAAAAAGATATACTGAAAGAGAAAAGGGGGGATTCCTGTGGGAAATAGCAGTACAGACACCTGCTGCCTGACGCTGCCTCTGAAACTGGAAAAATGGCAGGAAGACCGCCTGGCCAAACGCTTCGAACTTGTGCGGCAAATCTATAACACGCTGGTTCGCGCGGAGCTGAAAAAGCTCGAGCGGGTAAAGCACTCCGCCCCGTACCGCGAAATTCAGGGACAAATTCAGGCACTGGATCGTAACAACCCCAACGACAAAGGTGCGCTGCAGCGGCTCGATCAGGCACGGGATGCACTGCTGGAACGCTCTGGCTTTCGGGAACGCACATTTAAGTCCGATATAAAATACTACTATAAGCACTTTAGCGACAACATTGGCTCCGATGTTGCCTTCCACGGAATCGCGCCGCAGGTTTGGACGGCTTTTGAAAAGGTGCTGTTCAAAGACGGTAAGAAGGTTCACTATAAGCAGTACGGCGACCTTTCATCCTTGCGGGGCTATTCCAGAGCCGGAAAAAGCGGCGGCACGGAAATCATGTTCCGGGGAACCTATATTGAATGGAAAGGGCTGAAGCTGCCTCTGAAGCTGTCCCCAGACAACGCATATGAAAACGAGATGCTGCGTTACCGCATAAAATTTGTTCGGCTGGTTCGGAAACCCGGAAAGCAAAAGGATCGCTGGTATGCCCAGCTTGCCTTGGAAGGAAAGCCTGTCATCAAGCGGGAACCGGTCACCGGAGAAGCGGTACACCCCGTGGGCAGCGGTGTCGTCGGACTGGACATTGGCCCGCAGACGCTTGCCTATTCGGCTCCCGGAGAAGCCGGCCTTGTGGAATTGGCGGATCAAGTGCAGAATATCGAGCAGGCAAAGTGCCGCTTACAGAGAAAGCTGGACCGGAGCAGACGGGCAACAAATCCGGACAACTATTCGGAGGATGGGACAATCAGGCGAGGCGTCAAGCTGACACGCAACAAATCCAAGCGGTATCGAAAAATCCAGAATCAGCTGAAATATCTTCAATATTGTCAGGCAGAAACCCGAAAACGCCAGCATACGCAATTGGCAAATCATCTGCTTTCCCTGGGCGATTCCTTTTATGTGGAGGACATGCCCTGGCCGGCTCTTGCACGCAGGGCAAAGGAAACGGTTGTTTCTGAAAAAACCGGGAGAATCAAACGAAAAAAACGCTTTGGAAAATCCATCGCAAACAAAGCCCCGGCTACACTGACCCATATCCTGAAACAAAAATGCACCTCTCTCGGCCTTCCCGGAGTTGTTGAGGTGCCCACATCTGTCCGCGCCAGTCAGTATAACCACCAGACAGGCGAGTATATCAAAAAACCGCTGTCCCAGCGTTGGAACAATATGCCCGATGGGCAGCGGATTCAGCGGGATCTGTACTCGGCATTTTTATTGCAGCACTATGATCCCGGAACCGGAACCTTTGATTCCGCTTCTCTTCAGCGCGACTATCCCCAATTTACGCAATACCATCACCAGGCGATTCAGCATTTGCTCTCAATGCCAAAAACACCTTCCAGCATGGGCATTCGTCAGAGCATCCGGCAATACGAAGTCTAATACTATTTCCTGATTAAAATCTTAATTTTAATCAGGAAGGCATCGTCTGAAGGCGCTGCCTGTTTTGTGATTTATAAGGAAAGAAATCACAAAACAAGTCTCATATGAACTCCATGCCCTTCAGGCAATTAAAATCTTTTTTAAAGATTTTAATTGGAGTTCAGTATAAGCACACAGAAAAAAACGGTGCGGTTCGCACCAAGAAAACCGGTCGATTGTCCGTCCGAGGCTGTCGGTAATGGCGATAGGAATCGCCTTGGCAGCAGAAGAGCACGGGAAAATAGTCAGCGCGCGGCATTTTTGCAATGCTGTGAAAAGCTATCTACCGACTCACGGCACATTCCATAAAATTGCGCCCTGCGCCCTGTGCATTTTTGCCGACGCAATTCGCAAGGAGTGTGCCGAGGCAAAGAAGATGAAACTATCACTGTACGAAATGTCCCAGGACGCAATTCGCAAGGAGTGCACCGAGGCAAAGCGTGGCAATGAGCGGTTCGTCTTCCCGGTTTTCCGGACGCTCAGAAATTTTTCGGGCGAGACCAGAATGCTGCGGCAGATGTTTTCTGCCAGAATAATACTATTTCTTAGAGCCTATTTGAAAACTCGTATAAATCCCCCTGAAGCGGCGTTGGTATTTCCAAAGTCTGCTTCAGGGGGATTTCTTTTATTGTTTTGTCATACTATTTCCTGATTAAAATCTTAATTTTAATCAGGAAGGCATCGCCTGAAGGCGCTGCCTGTTTTGTGATTTATAAGGAAAGAAATCACAAAACAAGTCTCATATGAACTCCATGCCCTTCGGGCAATTAAAATCTTTTCTAAAGATTTTAATTGGAGTTCAGTATCATTTTCCGTAGGTCAGGCCAAATCTGGCATAGGCTTCGGGCATTTCTTCCGGGCGAAGCTCTCTGGCTGTGACCGTGCCGTTATGGATTTCCTTATACAGGTTCCCGTCCAGGGTTCGGCGGCCGTCCAGGGTCTTCAGAGCGAACATCTCCTGCTTGTTGAACGGGGATTCCGGATGCTTTTCGCAGTAGAAGTTCAGAGCCACAAAATCTGCCACCAGCTGGGGTTCCTCCGTGAAGGAATAGAATTTGCGCCAGCTGCCCTTGTACAGATCCCAAAGAACCCAACCCAGGAAGTCCTCCTTTTCCAGCCGATAGCTCTCGCCGAACTGCTCCTGCACCAGACCCTCCACCAGGCGGATGGGCTCCCGCTGGGCCGTTTCGCCGATGCCTACATCGCACAGCCAGACCCCGTCGGTGGCCTGCACACGCATCACCCGATGGCGGCGCATGGGCGGCGTGGGTTCCCCCCGGAGATAACGGGCGGCGTAGTCCGTTACTCCGTAGCCAAGGCAGCGCAGAAGATTTCCGAAGCTCCCGTTCAGCTCAAAGCACAGACCGCCTCGACCCTCCGTGACAATTTTCCGGAAAAGGGCATCCGCCTCCAGAGAGGTGGGAACATCCCGGAGAATATCCAGATTCTCGTAGGGAACCGCGGTGCAGTGCGCCAGATGGAGCTTTCGCAGCAGCGCGGAATCAGGGACAATTTTTTCCGGCATTTCCAGTCCCAGCCGATGAAAATACGCATTTACGTCCATTTGCTGACCTCTTCCAGAATTTCCATAACCGTGAGCAGCTGCTCCCGGGAAACATAGGGTGTGGGAACGCCCTCCCGGATGCACTGGGCAAAGTGCTTCAGTTCGTTATAGTACCATCCGCAGGGCGGTACGTTGATGCCGGTGGAGATCTCCACCTCGTCCTTGGTATCAAACACTCTGGGCGGTGCGTCAAAGGTGTAGGCCGTCATGGTTTTTCCGTCGTTGATGACCACCGCATTCTCAAAGTAGACCCGCCAGCGGGCGGTCCAGGGGCTGTCGGCGTTGAACCAGGCAGCCTCGCCGTTTACATGCTTGTCACCGAAATCGTAATCGATCCGCAGATGCTCCGCGTAGGTCTTGCCCCGGCCATGGCAGGTGTTGATCGTAAAGCGCTCGGGCTTGCCGAACAGGGAGACGATCACGTCCAGATCATGGATATGCAGATCAAAGGGCAGCAGCCCGGACTTGCTCTTGTCAAACAGCCAGCCGCCGACGGCCCACCGGGGTGCCGCGGACAGGCGTTCAAAGCTGGCATCCAGAACCTTGCCGTATTCTTCGGATTTCACCAGTTGACGCAGAGCCTGGATTTCTTTGGTAAATTGCAGCACCTGAGCAATATACAGATGGCAGCCCTTGGCCTGGGCGGTATCCAGCATTTCCTTCGCGTCCGCGTAGTGCAGGGCGATGGGCTTCTCGCAGATGGTGTCCATGCCCAGATTCAGGCTTTCCATGACCATATCGTGGTGAAGGAAGGTAGGTGTGCAGATATCCACCGCGTCCAGATCGCACTCGCGAACCATCTGCGTGATAGAGCGGTACAGAGGAACGCCCCACCGGGCGGCCGTGTCAGCCGCGCTGGGAGCCGTATCGCACAGCGCGACCACGGACGCGTTTTCCACCACTTGCCAGTTGGCAAAGTGAACCCGGCCCATGCCGCCGCCGCCCACAATGCCGATTCTCAGATTTTTCATAATGACCTCCATAAGCGTAGGGTACTGTCCGAGCTCACAGGACGAAGCCGTGCTCTTTCAGATACCGGGCGGAATCCAGCACCGCCTGGTTGACCTCGGCCAGATCCTTGGGCCCCGCGGCGGTGAATTCGATTTCGATGGAGAAGGGGCAGCGGTTTTCGGCCTTGTCCAGCATGGCAAACAGTTCCGGGAAGGGAACGTAGCCCTTGCCCAGGGCGGGGAAATCCCATTCCTTCCGGCCGCCGGCCTTGTCCTTCAGATGGATATAGCCAACCCGATCCATACAGGCCCCCAGATCCTGGACTACGTCCACGTCACCGTAGAAAATAGCGTTGGCAGTGTCGTAGTTGATCCGCACCCGGTCAGAGCCTACCAGGTTGACGATCTCCTTCAGAATCGCGCCGGTGCCATGGTCGCCATGAACCTCCAGCACCAGAATCATGTCATATTTTTCAAGATAGGGAAGGAACCCCCGGATATGCTCCGCTACCACCGCGTTGGAGGCGACGGCATTGTCCTTCAGGTGCGCTTCGCCAATGGACGAGACAATATACCTTGCCCCGAAGAAATGGGCAAGACGGATATTCTTTACGAAATCCGGGATTCGCGCCGTGTCCATCAGATTGGTGTGTCCGCTCATGGCGAAGGGGATCAGGCCTGCCTCGTCCAGCTTGTCCTTTACTTCCAGCAGCCGCTGGAAGCTCTGATCCGGGAACACATGCTCCGTCCAGCCCTTCGTGGCGGTCAGCTCAATGTAATGGAAGCCCGCGGCCCGGATGCCGGCAATGGCCTCCTCAATGGAATAGCCATGGTAGCAATTGGAGTTGACCGCAATGATTCTGTCCGTCATGGAATCTCCCTCCTCAAATCAGGAAATTATCCAGATACCGCTTGCTCAGGCGAATGGAATTGAGAATGTCTTCCCGGCTTCCCTCGAAGGCCTTGTCCTCCACTTCAATGACGGCGCAGCCGTTATAGCGGATGTCGTTCAGGGCGGAGACAAAGGCAGACCAGTTCACATCGCCCAGGCCGGGGATTTTCGGGGACATATAGTCCAGCGGATATGCCAGCACGCCGCACTCGGCCAGCTTTTCGGGATAGAGCTTGATATCCTTAAAGTGGACGTGGAAAATGCGGTCGGAGAAGTCGTAAATGGTCTTCACATAGTCCAGCCCCTGCCAGACGTAATGGCTGGGGTCGAAATTCAGGCCGAAATTGGGGGAGGGGATGATCTCGAACAGCTGCCGGTAGATTTTCGGGGTGCACATCAGGTTCTGTCCGCCGGGCCACTGATCCGCGCCGAAGAGCATGGGGCAGTTCTCGATGGCGATCTTCACGCCGCACTGCTCGGCCAGAGCGATGATGTCGGGCCAGATCTGCCGGAACAGCTCGATGTTCTCTTCGAAGGTCTTATGCTGATCCTTGCCGATAAAGGTGGTGACCATGTTTACGCCCAGCTTGGCGGAAGCCCGGATGACGGCCTTCAGGTGGGAAATCGCCGCTTCCCGCTTTTCCAGGTCCGGGTCCATGGTGTTGGGATAGAAGGCCAGAGAAGAAATCTCCAGTCCCTTGGACGAAGTCAGCTTCCTGACATAGTCGGCGTAGGAATCGTCCTGGCAGACACGCTCGCAGTCAATGTGGCTCACACCGGCGTAGCGGCGTTCCGCTTTGCCCGCGGGCCAGCAGGCAACCTCCAGGCATTTGAAGCCCATCTGGGAGGCGATGTCCACAACTTCCTCAAAGCTCCATCCGTCCAGAATGGCGGTGAGCAGACCGAATTTCATCATAACGGTTTTCTCCTTATCTGTTTTCGGGGATTTCCACGGCCGTTCCCAGCTCGGAAGACCGCAGAGAGGCAAACACGGCACGCATGGCAGTCAGGGCACTGCGGCCGGAGATCTCCGGCTCCCTGTTGTTCACCAGGCTGTCCATCCACAGGTCGATGACACCGGACTTGGTCTGATTGTCATTGGTCTGAATGGCTTCCACATCATAGCTGATCTTACTGCCGTCGGCCAGAATCACCTTAATGGCCGCCGCGGGATCGTCATAGATGCGCATAATGCCCTTGGTGCCGTAGAGAATGGTAGAATTGTCCTCCGCGCCGTAGTAGGTCCAGCTGGCGGTCATGGTGCCCATGGCCCCGCCGGACAGCTCGTAGACGCAGATGGCGTTGTCGTCCACGCCGATCAGATTGCCGGAGGCGTCCTTCTTGTCCAGGGTCGTTACCCTGGCAGTGGTGCGGATTACCCGCTGACCGGTGAGGAACTGGATCAGGTCGGTCTTGTGGATGCCGAGATCGGCCATGGCGCCCATGGCAGCCCGATTCTTGTCAAAGAACCAGGTGTTCTTGCCCGGGTCAATGGACCAGGTCTCCGGGCCGCCGTGGCCGAAGATGGTCCGGAAGGTGATGATATCGCCGATCAGACCCTCCACGATCAGCTTCCGTGCCAGGCTGTGGGCCTTGGCAAGACGCTGGTTGTGGCCGATCATCAGAAATTTTCCGTTTGCGTCGGCGGCCTGAACCATGGCCTCGCAGTCGGCGAGGTTGGTCGCCATGGGCTTTTCACACAGAACGTGCTTGCCCGCGTTCAGAGCCGCGATGGTCAGCTCCGCATGGGCAAAGTTGGCGGCGCAGATGGACACGGCCTGGATTTCCGGCTCTGCCAGCAGCTCCTCTACGGTGGCGTAGGCACGGCCGCCGTACTTAGCCGCCAGCTCTGCCGCCCGCTGCTGATTGATGTCGTAAAAGCCCACCAGTTTTGCTTCCGGATGGGCCGCGTACTCCGGAATGTGGCGAACCTGTGCGATTTTGCCGCAGCCGATGATACCGATTCCAAACATAGCTGATTCCTCCCGATTGGTTAATTGCTGTCCTTCTTCTGCAGAAGAACGGCGAAGATGATGATGAGTCCCTTGACGGCCTCACACAGGAAGGTGGGCACGCCGACGGTATTGAGGATGTTGTTCATAACGCCGATGATGAGCATTCCCACGAACGCGCCCACCAGGCTGCCCTTGCCGCCTGCCATGGAGGTTCCGCCCACGACGACTGCCGCGATGGCGTCCATTTCATAGCCGGAGCCGGCATTGGCGAAGTCCATGGAACCGATTCTGGCAATGTAGATGATGGCGCCGATGGCGCACATCACGCCGCCCAGCGCGTAGACCTTCATCTTGACCCAGGCCACATTGATGCCGGAGAGCTTGGCGGCCTTTTCATTGGAGCCGACGGCGATGGTCTGGCGGCCGAAGGCGGTTTTCCGGAAAATAATGTGCATGATCACAACCATGATGACCCAGTACAGGATAGGCAGGATGATCTGATTTCCGATCCGGGCGGAGGCGATTGTCTTGAAACCCGCGGGAACGGAAGGATTGAAGGTCTGGGTCATCTGCTGGGTCACGGACCGGAACATCTTCATGGTGCCCAGGGTGGCGATAAAGGGCGGCAGCTTGCCGTAGGCAATCAGCGCGCCGTTCAGGCCGCCCATCAGCACGCCCATGAGGATTGCCGCGAGCATGGCGATTACATAGGCAAGGGGGCCGGTGATGCCCATGGCGGCCAGAGGGCCGTTGGTCTCATCGAGCATATAGAGCAGCCCCGCGCCGATGGCGCAGAGGGTGGAGCCTACCGAAAGATCGATGCCGCCGGTAATGATGGCAAAGCACATGCCCAGGGCGATTACGCCCGCGTAGGCGTTGTTCCGGAGAATGTTCAGCCAGGCGATCCACATTTTGCCGAACATGCCCGTAAAGGAGCCTGCGTTGAAGCCCTGCACCGCGGCCTGAATCAGGATCATCACCAGCAGGGCAAACAGGGTGGACAGAAAGCTGTTCTTCGACCAGATTTCCCCGACGCTGCCGATGGTTCGCTTGCTTGTTTTGTTGTTCATGGGTTACATTGCCCCCTCTTTCTCGGATTGATTGCCACCGGTGGCAAGATACATAATGTGCTTTTCGTTCATATCCTCTCCGGATACATGACCTACGATCCGGCCGTGGTACATCACAAGGCTGCTGTCGCAGACGCGGATGATCTCCTGGGCCTCGGAGCTGAGAACGACGATTGCCACGCCCTCCTGGGCCAGGCGATGGATGATGCCGTAGATCTCTTCCTTGGCGCCTACGTCAACGCCCTGGCTGGGATTGTCCAGGATCAGCACCTTGGGGTCGGACATGACCCACTTGGCCAGGACTACCTTCTGCTGGTTGCCGCCGGAAAGGCTGGTGATCAGGTCATACTTGTCGCCCATCTTGATCCGCAGCTTTTCCTGCTGGATCCGGAAAGCCTCCTGCTGCTGATTCTTGTTGATGAACAGTCCCCGGACGAATTTGGGCAGCTGCACAATGGTGCCGTTGTCCAGAATGGACATATCCTTCAGGATGGCGTTTTCCTTACGGTTTCTGGGCAGATACGCCAGACCTTCCAGAAGCGCCTGGTGGGTGTCCGTCAGATGGACTTCCTTTCCGCCGATTACTACCTTGCCGGTGTAACGGCCGCCCATGGCGCCAAAGACCGTCTGGAACAGCTCACTTCTGCCGTCGCCCAGCAGGCCGGTGATTCCCAGCACCTGACCGGCCCGGACGGAAAGGGAGATATCCCGGAAATGCTTCCCATCGCTCAGATTCTCCAGCCGCAGCATTTCATCGCCATAGTTCTGATCCCGTTTCAGGGATTCCGTCCGGATTTCGTGGCCCACCATATACTCGGCCAGCTTCTTGGAATTGGTATCCTTCACCAGACCCTGGGCCACCATACAGCCGTCACGCAGGACGGTATAGCGGTCGCAGATTTCCATGACCTCGCCAAGCTTATGGGAGATGAAGATAATTCCGACGCCCTGCTCCTTCAGCGTGCGCATCATAGCGAACACCCGCTGAATTTCCGGCTCCGTCAGAGAGGTGGTAGGCTCGTCCATAATGATAATGGAGGCATCCTGCATCAGGGCCCGGGAAATCTCCACAATCTGCTTGTAGCTGGCATCCAGATCCCGAACCATGGTATTGGGATCCAGCTCCAGATTCATGCGCTCGAACAGCTCCTTCGTCTTTTTCCGCATCAGAGCCTTGTCCAGCAGACATCCTTTGTGGGGCAGATGGGTCAGGAACATATTCTCGTAGATCGTCAGATCGTTGATGAGATTCAGCTCCTGGTGGATGAATCCCACGCCGGAGTCCAGCGATTCCAGAGGCGTTGTAAAATGTACTTCCTTCCCGTCCAGGCAAATGGTGCCGCTGTCGGCGGGAAGAACGCCGCCCAGAATATTCATCAGGGTCGATTTGCCGGCACCGTTCTCTCCCAGCAGCGCGCAGATTTCCCCGGTTCCCAAGGAGAAGTCCACATCCCGCAGTACACGGTTCGCCCCGAAGGATTTGTTGATTTTTTGCATTGAAAGATTCAAACGATCACTTCCATTCTTTTGCTTGTCTGTAAATTCCCACAAAAAAGTACCGAAAGCGCCGGAAAGGCGGCTTCGGCACTTTTTCATAGGAAACGCGCGGGGCTATGGCTACCCAGCCATAGCCCCGCGTAAAGTTTTAGATGCCGCCCTTGACTCTGCCGCAGCCGACAGGCGCGCAGATCGGGAAGATCCGCTTAGTAAACGGTGTTCTCGGGATCCAGGTAGTCAGCCACGTTATCCGCGCTGACGATGGTGGTGGGGATCACAACGACGGACTCGGGATGGCCGCCCTCCAGCACATCGATAGCGGTGCGGATGGCATCCTGAGACATTGCGGGAGAGTACAGAGCGGAAGCCAGACCCAGATCCGCATAGGCAGGATCGTTAATCATCCGGAAGTACTCCTGGCAGCCGCCGCCGCCGGTGATGGCCTTGATGTCCTTACGGCCGGCCTCGGTGATGGCCTGGATCGCACCCATAGAGGTCTCGTCATCCATGGAGAAGACGGCGTCGATCTGGGGGTGAGCCTCCAGAACGTCGGCCATGCCGGCCAGACCCTTGTCACGGGCGAAGGACTCCAGCTGAACCTCGAAGATGTTGGACTGGTCGTAGCCGACTTCCTTCAGGTAGTCATAGAAGCCCTGCTTCCGCAGCTCGCAGACGGAGCCGGAGGAGGGAACGTCCATCACAACGATATTGGCGGCGGGGCCGACCTTCTCGGTGATGTACTTGGCGGACTGATAGCCCATGTCGTAGTTATCGCCGGTAACCTTGTAGATACCCTGGCAGTCCACATCCACGTCAAAGTTCACAACGGGGATGCCGCTGTCGATGATGTTCTGCAGAGCGGTCTCCATGCCGGTCCACTGGGGCCAGGAGACGATGACCGTTGCGCCCCAGGCAACCAGATCGTCCAGAGCGGTGGTCATGGAAGCGGCGTCCTTGGAAGTGGTGATCATGTACTCCAGGTTGTTTTCCTTGCAGTACTTCTCAGCGTAGTAAGCAACACCGGCAACCCAGCCGTGAGTCACGTCGGGAGCGGCGATGCCGACCTTGATCTCCTTGGCAGCGGGAGCCTCGGTGGCGGCGGGAGCCTTCGTCTCGGCAGCGGCAGGCGCTTCGGTCGCGGCCTGGGTGGGAGTGCTCTGTGCGCCGCAGGCGGCCAGGGACAGAACCATAGCCAGCGTCAGCAGCATAGCAATCAGCTTTTTCATTTTGTATTCCTCCAGTTCTATTCGATTCACGGCCATGTGCCGTTGAATACGCAAGTACCAAATTCAAGACACCGATACTTGCAGAATCTATATATCATAAACAGCTCAAAATGTCAATTGCCTTCACAAAAATAGCATATTGCACAAAGCTGCTGCTTGACTTCCGAGCGGATTGCCCAATTCCTTTTGCAAAATTCTGTTTTCCGTGCTTTCCCGGTGCAGGACTTCCGTTTCGCGGGGCGGTTTTTTCGGATAGCCGCTCATGCCGACTGCGCACTGACAGCGGCGACAGGCCATCGATACCGGGCGGTACCCAAAGGCCTTTCAAATACAGGCCAGCCGTGAGCGCATTGGCTGTCGGCCCTGCCGACCCGCTAGGCGGCTTCCCGCATTCGCTGGCGGACTACGTTGGCAATCCGGGCAATGAATTCCCCGTTGGTGGGCTTGCCCCGGTCGGGGCTGGCGGTGTTGCCGAAGTAGCCGCAGAGAATGTCCATGTCCGCCCGGGTCCAGGTGACCTCAATCAGGTGGCGGATGCCCCGCTCCACCCGGGAGGCGGTGGTGTCGAACTTGGCGGCGATCTGGGGATAAAGGCCGAAGGTGATGTTGTTGATGTAGCAGCCGTCATTTACGCACAGCACCACCGCCTCCACCGCGAAGGGGTGCCCCAGCAGATGATCCGGCGCGCCGATGTCCAGCAGAATCTGCCGGGTCAGATATTCCGGATCCAGACGGTTGATCCGGGACTGGTTCAGCAGAACCAGCAGCTCCCGGCGCAGCCGTTCCTTCTGGGCGGGGGTTTCCGCGGCGCACAGCCGCATGAGGGTGTCTACCTGCATTTCCAGATTACGCATATTTTGTTCCTCCTTAAAATCATACCCGTTTTGTTGGACGGATTGTGTGCTAATCTTGGGGAAATCCGTCGAAGGATTTTCACCAAAATCAAACAGGATTCAGTTGACTTTAGTATCTTGCCATGCTACAATATTCCTGTGCAATGAAAAAATATAGACAAAGAAGAATACTAAAGTAACCTTGTGACTACATTGTAGCACTACTTTAGTAGCCTGTCAATGGGGAGATGGCTACAAAAGTATTCTTCTGCGAATTGCACAACGGTGAGGGGGGCACTTTGTGTTTTTTGACAGATTCCAGGCTTTGTGCGAGAAAAAGGGAGTTAGTGTGTACCGGGCCTGCATGGACGCAGGCCTGAACCGCAGCGCGGTGGCCAAGTGGAAGGCCGGCGGAAAGCCCAACGGCACCAGTGCCGGCAAGCTGGCGGACTATCTGGGGGTCACCACGGACTACCTGCTTTGCGGCAAAGAGCCGGAGAATTCCGGCAGACAGGTCAGTGACGAGGAAATCAAGTTCGCGCTCTTCGGCGGCAACGGGGAAATCACCGATGCCATGTACGAAGAGGTGAAGCAGTTTGCCGCCTTTGTCCGGCAGCGGGAGGCGGAGAAGAAGGAGTAGCCATGGACATTCCGATGCTGTACGCTCTGGCGGAAAAAGAGAATATTGGGATTCTCCGTTTTCCCCTTCCCAATACCGGCTCCATGTCCGTAATGGATGAACGGGGTCAGTGCAGCATCGGCATGGATCCGGGGGTGCTGGACGGCGGCGCCCTGGAGCGGGTGCATCTGGGTCATGAGCTGGGGCACTGCGTCACCGGCAGCTTTTACAGCCGAAGCACGGCGGTGGACAGCCGCCAGCGGCACGAAAATCAGGCGGACAGATGGGCGGTGCAGAACCTGATTCCGGTGGACGACCTGGATCAGGCGGTAGCCGAGGGCTGCACGGAGCTGTGGGAGCTGGCGGAGCGATTCGACGTAACGGAGGAATTTGTCCGGAAGGCCGTGTGTCTGTACGTCCACGGCAATCTGGCCACGGAACTGTATTTTTGAACGCGGAGGTAAGGATGACAGAAAGAGAAAAGATGCTGGCAGGGCAGCTTTACGACTGCGGCGATGCCGAACTTCTGACCCGATGGCATAAGGCGAAGGATCTGGTGCGGGACTACAATCAGACCGATTCCGCCGACGCGGAGGAAAAAGACCGGATTTTAAGAGAGCTGCTCGGCGGGGCAGGGGAGAATCTGTGGATTACCCCGCCCTTTTATGTGGACTACGGCAACAATATTTATCTGGGAAATCACTGCGAAATCAATATGAACTGTACGTTTTTGGACGACAATGTGATTCGGATTGGAAACAATGCCCTGATTGCGCCCAATGTGCAGATCTACACGGCGTTTCACCCGACGAATTCGGCCGAACGCTTTGGGGAAAGGAAAGAAGACGGCTCCTTCGCCTTCTGCAAGACCCAGACGGCACCGGTCATCATAGGCGACAGCGTATGGATTGGGGGCGGCGTGATTATCCTGCCCGGCGTGACCATCGGGGATAATGTGGTAATCGGCGCGGGAAGCGTTGTCACCAGGGACATTTCGGACAATGTGGTTGCCTACGGGAATCCCTGCCGGGTCATCCGGGAAAATCGGTAATTTCCGTGCGCACTGGCTGGAAAAGCCCATTGTGTGATTGACATTTCTCCTCCGATGGGTTATAATACCATCCAAACGCATAGCAGATACGTCTTCGGGGGGCCGGCATTTCCGGCTGAGATAGAGCGACAGGCTCTGACCCGTGTACCTGATACGGTTAGTACCGTCGGAGGGAAAGGCAGAATACCACCTGTGGTAATCGCATTGCACCTGGACGGGTTTGCAGTGCGATTCTATTTTTTCGGAGGTATTCTCTATGAACAATTCCCATCGCAAGGTGCGTATGCTCACCGAAGGCGCACTGTGCATCGCTCTGGCGGAAATCCTGAGCTTCCTGCCCCTGTACAAAATGCCCTGGGGCGGCTCCGTGGATCTGGCCATGCTGCCCGTGATCCTGTACTGTGTCCGCTGGGGCTTTGGCCCTGGCATGGCGGCGGCCTTTGCCCACGCCGTGTTCCAGACTCTCTTTGAGGGCGGCATCGCCATCGGCTGGCAGAGCATTCTCGGCGACTTCATCGTGGCCTATACCGTGCTGGGTCTGGCCGGCCTGTTCAAGGGCAAGTTCGTCCCCGCAACCGTGGTGGCCTGCGTGGCCCGGTTCCTGGTGCACTATGTGGTCGGCGCTACCATCTGGGCCGAGTACATGCCCGAGACCTTCTTCAACATGACCATGACCACTCCCTGGATTTACTCCGCTCTGTACAACGCTGCCTACATGCTGCCGGATATGCTGGTAATCCTGCTGGTGGGTGTCATCCTGATGAAGACCCCTGCCAAGAAGTACGTCACCGGCGAAGATCTGAAGTAAAAATCGGAAAGGCCCGCCGCAAGTATCTTGCGGCGGGTCTTAATTCTAAATCTTGCAATAGAGAAAGTAGGGGCGGCCATCGGCCGCCCGCGCTTGTTATCTGGGGGTTATTCCTCGCTGAGAATGTGGGCTCCCTGGAATTCCACATGCAGAGGAAGCATCTGCCAGCTGTGCTCGGTGATGGAATCCAGCTTCTTAGAGAGCTTTTCCTGCAAGCCCGGATTCCGGGTGACGCACAGCAGGGTGGGGCCCGCGCCGGACAGGCAGAAGCCCGCGCCGATGGTGCGAACCAGAGCCTCAATTTTTTCGTAGTCGGGAATCAGGCTCTTCCGGTACTTCTGGTGAAGCCTGTCCTGCATGGCGGTGCGCAGGAGCTTCTCGTCTCCCAGCTCCAGGGCCTTGAGCACCAGAGCGCCGTGGGAGATATTATAGATGGCGTCCGCCCGGTTCACCTGCTCCGGCAGCACCGAACGGGCCAGGGAGGTGGACAGGCTGAATTCCGGCACCAGCGCCAGGAACTCCCAGCCCGGATGCAGGGGGAAGCTGACACACACCGGCAGACCCCCGTCTACCATGGAGGCGGTGAGACCGCCGTAGAAGGCAGGAGCCAGGTTGTCCGGGTGACCCTCCATGGCGTTGGTGATGTTGAGAAGACCCTGGGTGGACAGTCTGCTGCCGTGGAGCACGTTGGCTCCCATGGCACCGGCCACCAGCAGAGCGGCGGAGGAGCCAAGCCCCCGGCAAATGGGAATGTGGGCATCGATGTGAATTCTGACTCCCCGCACCTCTTCACTGAGGGTATTCAGCACAGCGCAGTAGGCGGTGTAGGCCAAATTGTCCGGGCCGGTGTAGGCCTCGTCGCAGCCGGTGATTTCCAGACCTTCCTCGGTTTCCTCGAAGGTCACGTCGGTGTACAGGCTCAGGGCGCAGCCGAAGGCGTCGAAGCCCGGCCCCAGGTTGGCGGTGGTGGCGGGGACACGGATGGTAACTTGTTTCATGGCGTTCTCCCTTACAGGCTCAGGACAAAGCTCAGCATTTTGTCCTTGTCGATGACCTGGGTGTGCTTTTCGGGCTTGCCCTGTAAGGATGCCAGATTCTTGGGCACGGGCACGCCGGTCATCTGGCTGAGCCGAGCCATCTGGGTGAACTCGTCGCCGGAGGTGTCGCCGCCGATGGCGGTGAGCACCGCCGCGGGGAACTTGTAGGGGGAGGCGGTGGACAGCACCACCATAGGCCGGGTATCGCCGGTTTCGGCGACGTAATCCTCGGCGGCAGCCCAGCCGGAGGCGGTGTGAGGATCGCACAGATAGCCGTCCTCTTTATAAACACGGCCGATGATCTCGGCGGCTCTGGCATCGTCGCAGCAGGCGGCCCAGAACTGAGACTGAATCTTTTCCAGCAGCTGGGCGGGGACGGTGTAAACGCCCTGGGTGTTCAGCTCCCGCATAAGCCCGGCTACCAGCTTCGTGTCCCCGCTGAGCAGGTACAGCAGCCGCTCCAGGTTGGAGGACACCAGAATGTCCATGGAGGGGGAGGTGGTCTTGAGCAGGGGACGGCGGCGGTCATAGGTGCCGGTGCGGATGAAGTCCGTGAGCACATTGTTGGCATTGGAGGCGCAGATGAGGGCGCCCACAGGCAGACCCAGCCGCTTTGCCAGGTATCCCGCCAGAATGTCGCCGAAGTTGCCGGTGGGAACGGAGAAGTTCACCTCATCGCCCAGACGGATTTTCCCCGCGTCCAGCAAATCCCGGTAGGCTCGGAAGTAGTACATGATCTGGGGAGCCAGCCGGCCGATGTTGATGGAGTTGGCGCTGGACAGAGCCACGGGCAGGTCACGTCCCTGGCAGGCGGCGAAGATGTTCTTCACCCCGGTCTGGGCATCGTCGAAGTTGCCCCGGACGGCGCAGACAGCTACGTTCTCGCCTTCCTGGGTTACCATCTGTGCCCGCTGAACCTGGGATACGCCGCCGTCGGGATAGAACACGCAGATACGGATGCCGGGCACATCCCGGAAGCCCTCCAGAGCGGCCTTGCCGGTGTCGCCGGAGGTGGCGGTGAGAATCAGAATGTCCTTTTCCTGACCCTTGACAGCCTTGGCGGCGGTGAGCAGCTGGGGCAGCATGGAAAGGGCCACGTCCTTAAAGGCGGAGGTGGGGCCCCGGAACAGCTCCAACATGGAGAAGCCGCCTACAGGCACGGTGGGAGTCAGGTCTTCCGTCTCAAATTTTCCGGTGTAGGCCCGGCGCACCAGCTCCGGCATATCGGGGATATCCGGCAGCAGAGCGGAGAGAATTTGGGTGGACATCTGGATAGAGCTGCCCTTCAGGCATTCCTGCCAGTCAAAGGCAGGCAGACCTTCGGGCATATACAGACCGCCGTCGGGAGCCAGTCCCTCCAGGACGGCCTGGGCGCTGTCAACAAAGACGCTTTCGTTTCGGGTAGAATGATACCGCATTGGCTTACCTCCTAGGATACATAGGCCAGGCACCTTCCGGGCTTGGGGGAAGTGCCCAATTCATTGTTGCTAATTGCACAAAAACCGAGAAAATCAAACAAAAACCTTGGCTTTTTGATGCAGTTGCTTTTTTGATAGGTATATGATATACTGTTTTTCGTAAAAAAGCAAGTGTTTTCGGCATGGGTACAGCTTCTTTGCGCATCCTGCTGAATTACCTGAACAAAGGAAGGTATTATTTATGAATATCGGTTTGCTCGGCTTCGGCGTGGTCGGCCGGGGCGTTTATGAGATTACGGAAAAGCGTGGGGATATGCAGGTGAAGAAGGTTCTCTGTCTGGAGGATATTCAGTTGCCCGACGCCCAGGCGGTGCGGGACATCCGGGCCATCACCGAGGACGAGACCATCGACACTGTGGTGGAGGCCATGGGCGGTCTGCATCCGGCCTTCGACTTCGTGAAGGCCGCCATTGAAGCGGGCAAGAATGTGGTCACCTCCAATAAGGCCCTGGTTTGCACCTTCTACGATGAGCTGCTGCCTCTTGTGAAGGAGAAGGGTGTGTTCTTCCGGTGCACCGCTGCCGTGGGCGGCGGCATCGGCTGGCTCAGCGAGCTGGAGCGTGCCCGCCGGGTGCAGACCATCGCGGAGGTGGGCGGCATCATGAACGGCACCTGCAACTATATTCTCGACAACATGACCCGCAACGGTCTGGGCTACGACGAGGCGCTGAAGCAGGCTCAGTCCCTGGGCTATGCCGAGGCCAACCCCTCCACCGACGTGGACGGCATCGACACCTGGCACAAGGTGATTCTGTCCTCCAACATCGCCTTCGGCGTGAGCCTGGACAAGACCACCGTTCCCGTGGCGGGCATCCGGAACATTACCGCTTCCGATGTGGAAAACTTCAAGGCCCATGGCCTGGTGTGCAAGCTGATCTCCACCGGCAAGCGGGTGGCGGGGGGCTACAGCGTCTATGTGCACCCCACCCTGGTGAAGGCCGGGGAGTTGGAGGCTGCCGTGCCCATGAACTACAACCTGATCACCTTCCGGGGTGACACCTCCGACCGGATGAGCTTCTACGGCCAGGGCGCGGGCAGATACCCCACCGCATATAATGTGGTGGAGGATCTGGTGGATGTGCTGAACGGCCGGGGCTTCTACGCCCCCTATGGCGAGGCCGTCAAGGCTGACAACTCCGGCCTGCTCCGGTTCTACGTCCGGGGAGACTGGAAGGGCGCCGTGGAGGAAACTTGGGGCGACGCCGTCATCACCGCTCCCGTGGCGGTGGGCGAAATCCACGGCTGGCTGAAGGAAAATCCCGATGCCTTTATCGCGGAAATCCGGGCATAATTCCGAATCAGAGAGGAAAGACCAAATGAAAGTAGTAAAATTCGGCGGCAGCTCCATGGCGGACGCGGGCCAGTACCGGAAGGTGCGGGACATCCTCATGGCCGACCCTGACCGGCGGGTGGTGATTGTGTCCGCCGCCGGCAAGCGGTTTCCCAAGGATCACAAGCTGACGGACCTTCTGTATCTGTGCTACGCCCACATTCAGTACGGCGTGGACTGCTCTCCCATTTTTGACCTCATTGCCAACCGGTACATTGACATCCGGGACGATCTGGGGCTTGACCTGCCCATTGAGGTCGAGCTGGCGGAGTTGAAAAAACGCATTGATTCCAAAGCCATCTCCCAGGAGGAGCTGGTCAGCCGGGGCGAGTATTTTTCCGCCAAGCTGATGGCGGCGTACCTGGGCTTCCAGTTCGTGGATGCCGCGGACTGGGTGAAGTTCAACATGGACGGCACCGTCAACGAGGAAGAGTCCTATCAGGCGCTGAACAGCCAGGTGCTGGTGGGCTACGGCGCGGTGATTCCCGGCTTCTACGGCACCATGCCCGACGGCACCATCCACACCTTCTCCCGGGGCGGCAGCGATATTACCGGCGCTCTGGCCGCCGCGGCATTGGACGCGGACGTGTATGAGAACTGGACGGACGTTTCCGGCATTCTCATGGCCGACCCCCGGATCGTGGACGATCCCCAGGCCATCCCTGAGGTGACTTACGACGAGCTTCGGGAGCTGAGTTATTCCGGCGCCCAGGTGCTCCACGAGGACTCCATTTTCCCTGTCCGGGAGAAGAATATCCCCGTGAACATCCGCAATACCAACGAGCCTGAGGCTCCCGGCACCATGATTCAGGAGTCCTTCCCCGGAGATCATGACCCGGAGCGGTTCATTACCGGCATCACCGGCAAGAAGGACTTCTCCATTATCTCCCTGAGCAAGCGGGGCATGAGCAACCAGGTTGGCGTTCTGCGCAAGGTGCTCACCGTGCTGGAGCGGCACGGCATTTCCGTGGACTATGTGCCCAACGGCATCGACAACGTGTCCGTGGTGCTGCCCACCTGGGCTATCGAAAAAGATCTTTACACCATCATGGCCGAGATCAAGAAGGAGGCCCAGCCGGATACCCTGGACGTGCACCACCACATTGCCGTGGTTGCCGCCGTTGGCCGGAAGATGGCCTTCCGTCCCGGCATTTCCGGCAAGATTTTCGCCGCCCTGGGCGAAAGCGGCATCAATATCCGTATGATCAACCAGGGCCCGGACGAGCTGAACATTATCTTCGGTGTGGACAACAAGGATTTCAAGGAAGCCATCCGGGTTCTGTACAGCAGCTTTATTACCAAGTAACAGGAGGAAAGGGAATATGAAACTGTATACCGTAGCTGTCCTGGGCGCAACCGGCGCCGTGGGACAGGAAATGATGAAAATCCTGGCCGAGCGGAACTTTCCCGTGGGGAAGCTGGTGCCCCTGGCCTCTGCCCGTTCCGCCGGCAAGACCGTGAAGTTCAAGGGCGAAGACGTGACCATTCAGGAGGCCTGTGATTCCGCTTTTGAGGGCGTGGACATCGTGCTGGGCGCGGCGGAAAACGACATTGCCAAGAAGTTTGCTCCTGCCATCGTGAAGGCCGGCGCGGTCTTTGTGGACAATTCCTCCGCCTTCCGGCTGGATCCCAACGTGCCCCTGATTGTGCCGGAGATCAACCCCGAGGATGTGAAGTGGCACAAGGGCATTATTTCCAACCCCAACTGCTCCACCATCATCACCGTCACCGCCGTCAATGC
>OIZI01000362.1_pt1 | contig 24266 bp, 22 predicted proteins | sample 1588441 | NCBI WGS metagenome assembly OIZI01 (sample SAMN03283284) | human gut metagenome | biome: human-associated habitat; material: feces | host: Homo sapiens | place: Peru | collected 2012 | reverse complement strand
GCGATCCGGGTGACGCACCTGCCCACCGGCACGGTGGTGGAGTGCCAGAACGAGCGCAGTCAGTTCCAGAACAAGGATAAAGCACTGGAGATCCTGCGCAGCCGTCTGCTGGCCCAGAAGCAAAAAGAACAGCAGGATGCCATCAATGCCAAACGAGCGGGCCAGGTAGGCACCGGCGACCGCAGCGAGAAGATCCGCACTTACAATTTCCCGCAGGATCGCTGCACGGATCATCGCATCGGTCTGACGGTACACAACCTGGATAAGATCATGGATGGCGGTCTGGATGAGATCATCGACGCACTTGCCACCCGGGAACAGGCCGAAAGGCTCCGGAATCTGAATGCATAAAACGACTGATTTTTCACCTGAAATGGTGTAAAGATTATATACTTTACAGATAGAAAGAACGATGAATCGAATGGAAATCAAAACTAAAATCCTAGCTGCCGAGGGCGAGGGCATTGCCCGTGCAGCGGAACTTCTGCGCCGCGGCGAGCTGGTGGCCCTGCCCACAGAGACGGTGTACGGCATTGCTGCCGATGCCCGCAATGGTGCAGCTGTGGCAAAGATCTTTGTGGCCAAGGGCCGCCCGCAGGATAACCCCCTGATCGTCCACATCACCGGCCCGGAGATGCTGCCCGGCCTCGTCAGCGAGGTGCCGGAGCGGGCACAGCTGCTCATGGCGGCGTTCTGCCCCGGCCCGCTGACCATCATCATGCCGCGCGGCCCGGAGGTGGCGGCGGAGTGCTGCGCCGGTCTGGATACCGTCGGCATCCGGATGCCCAGCCACCCGGTGGCCCGTGCGGTCATCGAGGCCAGCGGCTGCGCCTTTGCGGCCCCTTCGGCCAACCTGTCCGGCAAACCCAGCCCCACCAACGCACAGGACGTCTTCACCGATATGAACGGCCGTCTGCCTCTGATCCTGGACGGCGGCGAGTGCGACTGGGGCGTGGAGTCTACGGTCGTGTCGGTCGTGGGCGATAAGCCCACCCTCTTCCGCCCCGGCCACATTACATTGGAAGACCTGGAACGCGCCCTCGGCGAAGAGGTCGAAGTCTCCAAGGCCATCCTCGAAAAGCTCCCGGAGGGCGCGGTCGTCCGCAGCCCCGGTATGAAGTATAAGCACTACGCCCCCAAGGCGGATGTCACCCTGCTGGACGGCACCTTTGAGCAGTTCAAGGCTTACGTGGAGGCCCACATGGACCAGAATCCCAGCTGCCTCTGCTTCACGGGTGAGGCCGAAAAACTCGGTGTGCCCTGTGTGGAGTATGGCCGCGAGGGCGATGGTGCCGACCAGGCAAAGCACATCTTCCGCAGCCTCCGCGCACTGGATGAGCAGGGCGACGGCGTCGTCTATGCCCGCTGCCCGCAGAAAGACGGCCTGTCCATGGCGGTGTACAACCGCCTCATCCGGGCAGCGGCTTTCCGGGTGATCGCGCTATGATCACGCTTGGCATCACGGGCCGCAGCGGCTGCGGAAAATCCACCGTGACCGCTGTGTTTTCGGCCCATGGAGTCCCACTGGCCGACGCAGACCAGATCTCGCGGGAGATGCTGCTGCCGTCTTCGCCGCTGCTGCCGGTGCTGGCCCGGCGGTTCGGGGCAGACATCCTCCGGGCGGACGGCTCGCTGGACCGCCGCCTGCTGGCAGACCGTGCCTTTGTGGCACCGGAGGGCAAAGCGGCGCTGGACGCCATTACCCACCCGGAGATCGTCCGCCGCATCCGGCAGGCAAAACACGCCGCCGAAGAGGCGGGGGCTTCGCTCTTTGTGCTGGACGGTGCGGTCATCGTCGGGACAGAGGCCGAAGCCGAGTGCGACCGTCTGGCTGTGGTGACGGCTCCATTTGAAACGAGCGTGGCCCGCATCGCAAAGCGGGACGGCATCGCGCCCGAAATGGCAGCGCGCCGCCTGAACGCCCAGATGCCCGAAGAAGCCCTGCTGGCCCGCGCCGATTACGTCCTGCGCAACGACGCAGACCTTGCCGCACTGGAAGCAGCTGCGAACGCGCTTTGCGAGCAGCTGCTGGCGGAAGGCGGCACGAAAGGTGGTGCGCGACCCTCGATTTGAATGCGAAGAGATTTTTGAACGGCTTCGTTCTGGTGTTTCTGGTGACGCTGGGCATCCTCTGCCTGCCGCCGGTGCGGACGCGGGTGGAAAAAACGCTCTATCCCTGCAAATATTCCGCCCTTGTGGAGCAGTACGCTGCCGAGTACGACCTCGACCCGCTGCTGGTCTACTCCTTCGTTCGTACGGAGAGCGGCTTTGACCCGGATGCTACATCCAGCGTCGAGGCCCGCGGCCTGATGCAGATGACCGAGGAGACCTTCCTCTGGCTGCGCAGCAAGATCGCGGAAGGGGAAAACGTCACCTTCGGGGATCTGTATGACCCCGCCGTCAGCCTACGGTTCGGCTGCTACTACCTCCATCTCTGCATGGAGCGCTACGGCGGCGATGTCGCTACAGCGGCTGCGGCCTACCACAGCGGCTGGGGCACGGTGGATGCGCTGCTGCAAAAGGAAGAACACTCCGCCGACGGCATCACGCTGCAGGGCTTTCCCTACAACCAGATGCACCACTATGTGGAAAAGATCACCGCCTGCTATGCAGTGTATCAGAACCTGTATGGCACTTGATCCGCTTGAACCGGGCCTCCCGGTTTGAAATATTTAGGAATATAGATACAGAAAGGCAGGAGAAATTCTATGGCAGAAAAAACTCCGACCCAGCAGCTGGCCGAAAAGCTGCTCTATAAGCCTGCTTACGTCGCCGACAAGGATGCAGACGTCAAGCAGAAGGCACACGCTTTTGCCGAGGGCTACAAGAAGTTCCTCGACAGCGGCAAGACCGAGCGCGAAGTCGCCGCCGAGAGCGAGCAGATGCTCAAGGATGCCGGCTACGTGGAGTTCGACCCCAAAAAGACCTACCAGCCCGGCGATAAGGTCTACTTTGTCCAGTTCAAGAAGGCCATCGTGGCTTCCACCATCGGCACCCGCAGCTTTGAGGACGGCTTCCGTCTGGTCATCGCGCATACCGACAGCCCCCGTCTGGACCTGCGCCCGACCCCGCTGTATGAGTCCGACCACCTGAGCTACTTCAAGACCCATTACTACGGCGGCATCCGCAAGTATCAGTGGGGCACCATGCCGCTGTCCATCCACGGCGTCTTCACCCGCGACGACGGCACCACCGTCACCGTCCGCGTCGGCGAGGACGAGGGCGACCCCGTCTTCTGCATCACCGACCTGCTGCCTCATCTGAGCGCCGAGCAGAACACCCGCACCCTGAAGGACGGCATCAAGGCTGAGGAGCTGAACATCCTCATCGGTTCCGATGCTGTGGAGGATGAGGACGTCAAGGAAGCCGTCAAGCTGAACACCATGATCCTCCTCCACGAGAAGTACGGCATCACCGAGAAGGAGTTCATGCGGGCCGAGATTGAGATCACCCCGGCTTACAAGTGCCGTGACGTCGGTTTTGACCGCTCCATGGTGGGCGGCTACGGCCACGATGACCGTGTGGACGCTTACCCCGCACTGATGGCTGAGATCGAGACCAAGGCCCCGGCTTACACCACTGTCTGTGTCCTCACCGATAAGGAAGAGATCGGGTCCGACGGTGTGACCGGTATGCAGAGCATGTATGCCTTCCACTTCATGCAGGAGCTGTGCCGCACTGCCGGTCAGGACGACATCCTGGCCTTCCGCAACAGCGTCTGCCTGTCCGCAGACGTCACCGCTGCCTACGACCCGTCCTGGGCCAGCGCCTTCGAGCCGATGAACGGCACCTATGCAGGCCGTGGCGTGGCAATCTTCAAGTACACCGGCGGCGGCAGCAAGGGTTCCGCAAGCGATGCCTGCGCAGAGCTGGTCAGCGATGTCACCCGGATGCTCGACAAGGGCAACGTGGCATGGCAGATCGGTGAGCTGGGCCGTCTGGACCTGGGCGGCGGCGGCACCATTGCCAAGTATGTGGCCAACCGCGGCATCCCTGTGCTGGACATCGGTGTGCCCGTGCTGTCCATGCACTCTCCCTTCGAGGTCATCCACAAGAGTGACCTGTACATGGCATATCGCGCCTTCAGCCTCTTCAACAACGCACAGTAAGCGCCATTGAAAAACCAGTGCCCCGGCAGGTTTTGTGCCCGCCGGGGCATTTTTGCGCTATTTTGGGGAAAATACTTGACCTTCCACCGACTTTATGGTGTAGTGTAAGGGCGGAGGTGAAGCAAATGAACATCAAACAGGCTTCGGAACAGAGCGGGGTCTCCAGCCCCAACATCCGCTTTTACGAAAAAGAAGGGCTGCTGACGCCTGCCCGCAACCGGAGCAATGCCTACCGGGATTATACCGACGAAGATGTCCGGACTCTGAAACTGATCCGGATGCTTCGGATGCTGGATCTGCCGCTGCCCACCATTCAAAGTGTTCTCTGTGGGGAACAGCCGCTGGCTGAAGCGGTCCAGGCGCAGCAGGCAGTGCTGGAACAACAGGCCGCTCAGCTGGCGGGTGCGATCCGCTTTTGCGCGGAGCTGACCCGGCAGGCACCCCGGATGGAGCAACTGGATGTGGACGACTGCCTGAAACGGATGCAGGACCCGCAGGAGCCGGGCGGATTCTTCACCGGCTGGCTCAAGGATTACCGCACGGTGGCAGAAAACGAACAGAAAAAGCGTTTTTATATCGTATCGGAGCAGTCCATCAACACCCCGGAGGACTTTGCAGAAGCGTTGCAGCGCTATGCCGAAGCGCAGGGAAGCCCCCTGCGCATTACAAAAGGCGGGATGTATCCGGAGTTTGAGTGGAACGGCATCCGCTACAAAGCATGGCGGGGGCAGGGCCGCTATTGCGATTCCATCTGCTGCGAAGCGGTCTTCCCGGAATCGCTTCAAACGGGGCTGCCGCCCAGACGGGAGCGCCTGCTTCGATGGCTTTGGCGGCTGCTCCCTGCGGCGGTGGCCGCTATGGTGTTGGCAGCACTTGCTCTACGCGGCAGAATGTGAACCCCTGATCCCGATACCACTGGATGATGTCCGGCAGGGCTTCGGCGGTGGTATGGGTGGTGGCGGAATCGTGCATCAGAACGATGCACTGGGTCTGTTCACCGGTCTCCCGCACCACATTGCGGTAGATGGTGGATGCGCTGGGTTTGCCGCCCACAGCATCCTCGGCGCAGACGTTCCAGTCCACAGAGGCGAAGCCTTTTTCAGCGGCCTGCGCTTTCAGCTCGCTCATGATGCCTTTGCCGCCGTAGCGTCGGCTGACGGTGTTGGTGCTCCCGCCCGGAAAGCGCAGATAGTGGATGCCCTCCGTGTGGACATAGGGTGCGATGCGCTCCTTCAGCAGGGAAAGATCCTGCCAGTAGGCATCCGGGCTTCGGTAGATGTCGCTGTACTCGTGCGAGGCAGAGTGGAATGCGATCTGGTGCCCGGCGGCTTCTGCCTCAGCGAGAAGCGGCAGATACTTCTCGTTGTACCCGGTCGCCACCACAAAAAAGGTGGCCCGGACTCCGGCGGCGTTCAGCGCGGCCAGAACGTCCGGCGTCGTCTTGCTGGGGCCGTCGTCGAAGGTCAGACAGACCCATTTGTCCGGTGGTGCGGGCGGCGTTTCCGGCACCGACCCGGCCGGCACTTCGCTTGCGGCAGGGGAGACGAAACCTTCGTCCGGGATGGGCGTCAGGTCATTTTCCCGGCACCCGATGACCGGCGCAGAAGCATAGAAACTCCCAAGCCCAAAACCTAAGCCCAGCCCCAGAAATAGAAGGACCGCGCCCTGTAATAAAAACTTTTTCTGCACCTTCACACCAAAAACCTCCTCATGCTGTGAATTTATGAAAAAGCGTCTCCGTACAAGATATGAGAGCCGAAAAATTCTATGAAAAACGCTTGACTTTCCCAGGAGATTATGGTACTATACTTGAGCAGTCCGCACCACGGTTTCAGACCTCAGGAATCGGAGATTGCACCAAAACAGTATGCGAAGGTGGCGGAACTGGCAGACGCGCACGTTTGAGGTGCGTGTGGTTTATCCTTGGGGGTTCGAGTCCCCTCCTTCGCACCAAATGAGAAACCCGCATGAATGCTTGAAAATCAAGTGCTCATGCGGGTTTTTGCTTGTTTTGGAATGTGCAGATACGAACGAATGCCAGCGGTTTTAACGGCTTCTGACGCTCCCAAAGTCGTCAAAAAGTGGTAGAAAAGTGGTAAAAAACAAGAACAGAGGCAAACGTAAAAAGGCTCCACCAAACGGGAAACCGTTCGATGGAGCCTTTTCTTATGCGGAAGAAGGGACTTGAACCCTCACTCCGATGGAACTGGTGCCTAAAACCAGCGCGTCTGCCGTTCCGCCACTTCCGCACGGAGCTTATTAAGTGTATCAAGTTTGCATCCAAAAGTCAATTCCTGCGGCACAATTTTATAATCACATCCCGCGCGGCGCATACTAGCAAAAAAGATTCCGGGGAGATGGCGAACGTGAAACAGCAGGACCGAGCGCACCGAAAGGGCTGGAAGCGGGCAAAGCAGGCGGCAGCATGGCTGGCGCTGCTGCCGGTCGCTGCGCTGGGGTGGCTGTACAGCCGCCTGCCGGACCGCGTCTATCTGACGCCGGGCGAGGTCCTGGCGCTGCCCCGCTTTTCTTATGTGGAGCCGCTGGGGGCGCACGGAAGCCAGAATGTCGCCAGCACCCGCGCGGTGGGAAGCTACCAGACCACCCTCTCGCTGGGCGGCTGGCTGCCGATCAAGACCATCCGGACCATCGTCACAGAGCGGATGCAGGTGACAGTCTGCGGGACGCCGTTCGGGGTGAAGATGTTCTCGGAGGGGGCGCTGGTGGTCGGCTTTTCGGACGTGGAACGCCCCAGCGGCGGCACGGCCAATCCGGCAAAGGAAGCCGGGCTGCGCCTGGGCGACCGGGTCATCCGCATCGGCATGACCGTGACGGAGGACAATGACGCCGTCAAAGCGGCGCTGGAAGCAGCGCAGGGGCAGGCGGTGGAGGTCGTGTATATCCGGAACGGAGAGCAGCTCCGCACGACGCTTGTGCCGGTCTGGGATGCGGCGGCAGGGCAGTGGCGGGCCGGGATGTGGGTGCGCGACTCCTCGGCCGGTGTCGGGACGCTGACCTTCGCAGACGATGCACGGGGCGTTTTTGCGGGGCTTGGCCACCCCATCAGCGACAGCGACACCGGCGAGAGCATTGCACTGCGCACAGGGGAGATCGTCCCCTGCGAGATCACCGGCTGCAGCAAAGGAACAGCAGGAAGCCCCGGCGAACTGAAAGGGCACTTTCTGAGCAGCCGGGCCATCGGGAGCATCCGCATCAATGGGGAGAACGGCGTATACGGCACCACCCGCACACAGTTCGCCGGGCAGCGCATGGAGGTCGCCTTTGCGCAGGAGGTCACAACGGGCAGTGCAGAGATCTGGTCTACGGTGTCCGGTGAGACGCCGCGCCCTTATCAGGTCCGGATCGAACGGATCAGCGACGCAGACCCCAAGCGGAACATGGTCCTGCGGGTGACAGACCCGGCGCTTCTGGCGCAGACGGGCGGCATCGTGCAGGGGATGAGCGGGAGCCCCATCGTGCAGAACGGGCGGCTGGTGGGAGCAGTGACCCATGTTCTGGTCAACGACCCGACACGTGGCTACGGAATTTTTGCCCAGACCATGTTGGAACAGGCCGAAATCGCGGCGCAGAGGGCGCAGGATACAGAATCGTCAAAATGAATAAGCATCATTCGACAATGGATACCATAATATGGCAAAAATAACCGTTGAAATCAATGGAAAAATATGGTAAAATCAAAAGCGTTAAGGGAACTGCACACTTTGGAGGAATGAACGATGGATAAAATTCGGTTTTTGATGTCGGATACCAGCGCAGAGATCACGGAAGCCTGCCGCGAGGCGCTGGAACAAAAAGGCGTGGAAGTTACGGTCGTCGAAAAGGACGGACAGAAGGTGCTTCAGAAAATGCTCTCGGTGCGGCCGCAGGTGGTGCTGCTGGACGCTTTTATGCCGGGGCTGGATGCACTGGCCGTCAAGCAGAAGTACAACGCCGCAGGCGAGCGGCACACCTCGTTTTTTGTGACGGGTGCGTTCCAGAGCGAGGAAATGGTCCAGGAATTGCTGGATGAGGGATTTGCGTACTATTTCGTCAAACCGTTTGACGAAAATGTCCTCGCCAGCCGGGTCGTGAAGGTGGCAATGGGCAAGGAAAAGCATCACCTGCCCACCAGCGTGGACAGCGATGAGCTGACCGTGACGGAGATTCTGCACCAGATCGGAGTCCCCGCCCACATCAAGGGCTACCAGTTCCTGCGGGATGCCATCCTGCTCACCATGAACGAGCCGGAGTACATCAACGCCGTGACCAAGCGCCTCTACCCGGAGATCGCCAAGAAAAACGGCACTACCGCCAGCCGCGTGGAGCGCGCCATCCGCCACGCCATCGAGGTGGCATGGGACCGGGGAGACGTGGACACCCTCAACAGCTACTTCGGCTACACTATCCACAACCTGCGCGGCAAACCCACCAACTCGGAGTTCATTGCGATGATCGCTGATAAAATGCGGCTGGATAAGCGGCAGCGGGTGGGGTGACGATTGAGAAAAGTTACTTTTATTTTGATGTGCAGTTTTGATTGAACGGATACCTTAACAGCTGCATTTCGCTGCCCGGAGGGCTTTGCGGTTCAAAGGCGGCAGATGAGGAGAAAAATGTGCAGACCTTCTGGTTTCGTCGGGCATCAAGCCCCGCGCGGCCGGAAGGTTTTTTTACTGGAAAAAGACGAATTTAGCACTTTCTTTTGAAAAGAAGAAAGATTCACAGCATTTTTTCATAAAATTGCTCCTGAAAATGGAAAATACGATATTGAACTGCTGCGGAATTCATGATAAAATAAGATGAATTATGATAGAAACATCCTATAGAACATATTCGAAGATAGGAAGACGTTTTGAAATGGTCGGCCAGAGAAGGGTCGATGGGAAAGGAACCGGAGCTTCAATGCCATTGGAAACGATCACAGACATGCACACCCACATCCTTCCCGAAATGGATGACGGAAGCAAAAGTGTGGATATGTCGGTTGCAATGCTGCGCAAGATGGCCGAAATGGGCATCACAACAGTCTGCGCAACTTCACATTATTACGCGGATCAGAACGACACGGCCACGTACTGTGCCCGGCGGAGCAAAGCGCTGGAAGCACTGCACGATATCTTGGAAAGCGACAGCAGCCTGCCGTGTATCCGGCCCGCCGCCGAGGTAGCGTATTTCCGGCACATGGAAGAACACCATCTGGAGCGGCTGTGCATTGAGGGCACCCGCACACTGATGCTGGAGATGCCGTTCACCGAGTGGACAGACCAGCAGGTGGAGACTGTCACGACGCTCTCGCTGGATCAGCACTATCAGGTGGTGTTGGTGCACCCGGAACGCTTCTGCTTCAGCAAGGGTAACCGCCAGAAGTTGGAACAGATGGTGGAACTGCCCATCGGTCTGCAGGTGAACGCCGGAAGCCTTATCTCCTGGAGCACCCGCAGGCTTGCGCTGGAACTGCTCCGCCTGACGGATACGCCGCTGCTGGGCAGCGACAGCCACAACCTGACGAGCCGTGCACCGAATCTGAAAGGGGGAAGAGACGTAGTGCGAAAAAAACTGGGAGATGCTTTCCTTATGGCGATGGATGAAAACATCGAGCGGTTGACAGCACTGCGCCTTCAGTAAGCATGAGTTATCGTAGGCACAAACATTTGCACCGAAAAGATGTAATACGAGCTGGCATCGTTGTAGCAGCAGCGGCTGCTGTGATGGCAGGCGCGGTGCTCGGTATTCGAAGTTGGGAGAGCAGCCGCTTTTCTACTGGCTCAGATGAGATCAGCTCCGTGTCGATCGGTGCAGAGCCGGAATTGAAGGAAGTTCTCTATCAGGAAGAGACCTATCGTCAACGTCCTGATCTGAAGACCTATCTTCTGATGGGCATTGATTCCAGCGGTGAGGTGAAGGATACTGGAAGCTACGAAGGCGGTGGCCAGGCAGATGTTCAGATGGTACTTGTTGTGGATGATGCAAATCAAACCTGGCAGGTTCTGCAGATCAACCGCGACAGCATCGTTGAAGTCCCGATCCTTGGCGTCCAGGGCCAGGTCATCGGATTTGAAGAAGAACAGATCGCTTTGGCACATTATTATGGAGACGGCAAAAAGTCGAGCTGTGAAAATACGGCACTTGCAGTTTCTATGTTACTGGATGACCAGACGATCGATGGCTACTTTGCCATGAATATGGATGCCGTGGGGCTTTTAACGGATCTGGTCGGCGGTGTGGAGTTGACCGTCACGTCAGATTTTTCGGCGATCGACCCTTCCTTGGTGCAAGGCGAGACAGTTACACTGCATGGTGACAAAGCGTTGACGTACGTACGGAGCCGCCACAACATTGATGACGAAACCAATATCGCCCGTATGGTACGACAGCGGCAGTTTTTGGCTGCGCTGGAGGAAAAACTCAAACAGCAGGATCCTCAGTTTGCGGCAAAAGTATATGACGCGCTGCATGACTATATGGTCACGGATATCGGCAGCAAGACCGCAAGCAAGATTGGAGAAAAGCTGAAGCAGTATAAAGAACTGGAACTGCTGACGATCGCGGGCGAAAATATTATAGAAGATGAGCACTGGGCTTATCACCTGGATGAAACCAGTTTGCAGAAAACGATCCTGCAGCTGTTTTATCAAAAAGTGTAAGAAGTAAAATACATAAAGCAAAAAAGGAGATAATTCGTGGAGATGGAACAGCAAACGACAAGTACGATGCTCAACCAGCAGCCGCAGTTGACTGTAAATCGGCCGAAACAGGAAGCGACCATTGATCTGGTCGAGGTATTTTATCTGTTGTGGGGACATATCCTTCAAATTATTGCATGTTTTCTGGTTGGTGCCATTCTGGCGTTTGGCTTTACCTATTTCGTTGTAACGCCGACTTACCAGGCTTCTGCCAGTATTTATGTTGTGTCCGCTTCGAATGATTCAATCGTAAATCTGACAGATCTTCAAGTCGGTTCTCAGCTGACAGCAGACTATCAGGAACTGATGCTCAGTCGTCCGTTGCTGCAGGATGTGATCCGCAACCTGGAATTGGAAGTTGACTATAAGGCATTGGCACAGCAGATCAGCATTACCAATACCAATGATACCCGCATCTTAAAAATTACGGTCACGGATACCGATCCTCAGCAGGCAGCAGATATTGCCAATGAACTGGTCAAGCAGGCACGTATTTATCTGCCGAAGATCATGGAGACAGAGACCCCCAATCTGGTGGAGGATGCTGTGGTTCCTTCCCATAAAGCAAGCCCCAGCTATTCGAAGAATACGGTTCTGGGCGCTCTTCTGGGGGCGATTCTTTGCTGCGGTGTGCTGCTGGTGCAGTATTTGATGAATGATACCTTTATGACCCCGGACGATATTTCCAGGTACTTTGGCGTTCAGCCGCTGGCTACGATTCCGGAGGGGGATTTGGGCAATGCAAAAGAGACAAAGAAAAAATCTTCCGGCTTTCGTTGGAATGGTACGATCCATTAAGCGTAAGGAGGCAGCAAAATGAATAAGATCACGATCAACAAAATGCCGGAACTGCCCTTTGAGGTGTCCGAGGCACTGAACCAGATGCGTATCAATCTGAGCTTTTGCGGCAGCGATATTAAAACGGTTATGGTCACAAGCAGTGCACCCAATGAGGGAAAAAGCTTTATTGCCATGAACCTTTGGAAAATGGTCGCAGAGCTGGGAACGCCGACTTTGATCATTGACTGCGATCTGCGAAAATCGGTGCTTCGCGCGAAATATGCTTTTTCTTCAACGGGTCAAATCGCAGGGTGCGTACACTATCTGGCTGGCAAGGCTGAATTGGAGGATGTGATCTACGAGACGAATATCCCCAATGCCTATATTATTCCGGTGGCCAAAACCGTCTCGAATCCGACGATCTTGCTGGAAAACGAGCGTTTCGGAAAAATGATCGAAGAATGCAAAAAGAAGTTTGGGATGATCATTCTGGATACGCCTCCGCTGGGAAGTGTGGCAGACGCTTTGAACATTGCCACATATTGTGATGGCACTGTTCTGGTCGTGCGCAGTGGGGATACACCCCGCAAGGTCGTCGACGATTCCGTTCAGATGCTTCGCCGCACAGAAGTACCGCTGCTGGGTATCGTGCTGAACCGTGCAGATATTGGTGGTAGATCGAACTTGTACTACAAGCGCTATTACAGGTCCGGTTACTATTATAAAGGCTATGGTTACGGGACACCGAACCAGCCGAAAACAAAATAATGGAGGTATTCTTATGAGAAAGAAAATCGTGACCGCCGCAGTTGCAGTTGCTTTGGCTGCAACGATGAGTGTTTCTGCATTTGCAGCAGTTGGAAGCCCCGTAGGTGACGTTAAAGTTGACGAATCTACGGTTACTGTGACGGATGAAAAGACTGGAACGGAGAAGACAGAGACCATTCGCACGACCACGGAAGCTGTCCGTGACTCCAGCAACAACGTTATTGATCTGGGCGGTACGACCGAGGCAGTGGTTAAAGTTACCACTGTTTCGCAGGCAACGAGTGCAAATGAAGCTGCGGGCACGAATGTTGGCAATGATACTCTGACCAACAACAGCCGTACCGTTGGGCAGAATAAGAATCTGATTGCAGAAAATCAGAAGACTGCTAAAGTTGGGACGGCAGGGGAGGCTCTGAATACAGTACAGAGCGGCCTGGCGACTACTACGGAGAAGACCCTGAAGAAAGAGGGTATGGATTCAAACGTCAACAACTATAATCAGGCACAGACCGTGGAGATCGTCTTCAATAAGGCTGCCGAGAATCTGGCCGCAAAGGGCAACGGTGTTAAGATCACGATGCGTGTCGCTGGCGCACAGGAAGGAACCAAGGGCTTTGTTCAGTATTATGACGTGAACGGTAAGGCACGTATTATTCCTGTGACCTTCGGCAAGGATGGCAGAGTTTCTTTTACACTGCCCAACTCTTCGATCGTTCGTATTTTTACTGCAAAGTCTGCAAACGTTAAGTCTGCAAAGTGATTTCAAAAATTCCCCCTTGCATTTTTCAAAAATTGTGCTATAATATTTAAGCAATCGTTTCCAAGGCCGCTCGTGGGGGTAGCCGATATTGAAGGTTGTGATGGGCACATACATTGATAATATGGCCCCAATACGTCAGAACCAGAAATGAGGTGAAAAAGAATGAAGCAGGGTATCCATCCGAATTACGTTGACTGCACCATTACCTGCGCATGCGGCAACGTCATCAAGACCCGTTCCACCAAGCCTGAGATCCACGTCGAAGTTTGCTCCAAGTGCCATCCTTTCTACACTGGTAAGCAGAAGCTGGTCGACACCGGCGGACGTGTTGAGCGCTTCAACAAGCGCTTCGGCCGTAAGTAATTTTACTGGTCTTTTCCAAAGCGCCGTCTCCCTTGCGGAGGCGGCGCTTTTTTGCGTACCGTGGCAGAAAAGTGCGAACGGTGGAACCTTTCGGAACTTACACGACTTTATCTTATTTTCATCACATTTTCAGACTAAAATAAACCAGCAACGAAATCCATCGCGTTCTGCGCGGCCTTTGAGAGGAGCGTTATTTGTGATCGAAGTTTCTCATCTTACCAAAAAATACGGGCACCGTCTGGCGGTAGAGGATGTTTCCTTTGCAGTGGCAGACGGCGGCATCTGCGGCCTGCTGGGGCCGAATGGTGCGGGCAAGTCCACCATCATGAACATCCTGACCGGGTATCTGTCCGCTACCAGCGGGCAGGTCACGGTGGCGGGGCACCCGCTGCCGGAGGAGGCCGATGCGGCAAAGAAGTGCGTCGGCTATCTGCCGGAGCAGCCGCCCCTTTACCCGGAGCTGACGGTGCAGGAATATCTGGACTTTGCGGCCGAGCTCAAGGGCGTAAAGAAGGCCGAACGGAAAGAGCAGGTGCGCAGCGCAGCCCGCCGCACCGGGCTGGAAAAGGTCCTGCCCCGGCTCATCCGCAGCCTCTCCAAGGGCTACCGGCAGCGGGTGGGCATCGCGCAGGCGCTGCTGGGCAGCCCGAAGCTCATCATCCTCGATGAGCCGACCGTCGGCCTGGACCCGGCGCAGGTCATCGAGATCCGCAAACTCATCCGGGAGCTGGGGCAGGCCCACACGGTCATCCTGTCCAGCCATATTCTGAGCGAGGTGCAGGCGGTCTGCCAGCAGGTGCTGATCCTGTCCAAAGGCAGGCTGGCGGCATCGGGCAGTCTGCAGGAGCTGACGGCGGACGGCAGGAGTCTGGAAGAAGTCTTTCTGGAACTGACCGGCGGCGAGACCGAGGAGAGCACAGGGGAGGAAGACGAATGAACGCCATTTTCAAGCGGGAACTCCGCAGCTATTTCCACGGGATGCTCGGCTATCTGCTCACCGCCTTTCTACTGGCGTCGTCGGGCATCTATTTTCTGGCGCTGAACCTCGGCTACGGCCTGACGGATTTCAGCTACTATACGATTTACCGCACGATCTTCATGCTGCTGCTCTACATTCCGGTCCTGACCATGCGGTCGCTGGCCGAAGAGCGCCGCAGCCGCACCGACCAGCTGTTGCTGACCAGCCCGGTCTCCGTCTGGGGTGTGGTGCTGGGCAAGTTCTTCGCGATGTGCGCCGTATTCGCGCTGCCGTGCCTTGCGGACGCCGTGATGATCCTCATCCTCTGGGCATTGGGCGGCACAGTCACCGCACTGGCCGCGAACTTCGCTGGCCTGCTGTGCTATTTTCTGCTGGGCTGTGCGGCCATTGCCATCGGCGAGTTCCTCTCCGGCCTGACCGAAAACCCCATCATCGCGGCGGTGGCGGGCTTCTCGGTACTGCTGCTGGCCTATATGATGCCCAGCCTGCGCAGCCTGTTCAATGCGGGCAGCGCGGTGGCGCTGGTCGTCTTTGTGGGCATTGCGGGTGCAGCATCGCTCCTTGCCGGGCTGCGCACCCGGAGCTTTGTTCTGGGATGTCTGGCCTTTGCAGTGTGCTGCCTGGGGCTGACGGGCCTTTTCCTCGTGAAGAGCGCTTGGCTGACCGAGGCGTTCAGTGCGGTGCTGAGCGCCCTGTGCCTCTTCACGCCCTTTGAAGATTTTGTCAACAACAGCTTTTCCATCCCGACGCTGGTCTATTACCTGACCGTGACGGCGGTGTTCCTGTTCCTCACGGGGCAGGGCATCGAGAAGCGCCGCTGGAATTAAAGGAGGTGCGCAGCGATGAAGTTCTTCCCCAAAAATAAGACGGCCCTGAATGGGCGGGTGTTCCGCAGCGGCCTCTATTCCGCTGCCATCACGGCGGCCGTCCTGGTTCTGGCCGTGCTGGTGAACCTGCTGGTGCGGGCCCTCCCGACCAAATACACCACGTTCGACCTCTCGGAGGCCGGGCTGTATACCCTCAGCGACAGTTCCGCGCAGGTGGCGCAGGGCCTGACGCAGGATGTGACCATCTACTACCTCTGCGAGACCGGCAATGAGGACCAGATCATCTCCAAGCTCCTGGACAAATACGCATCCGAGAGCGGCCATATTACCTGGGAAATCAAGGACCCGGCCATCTACCCGACCTTTGCAGCCCAGTACGGCGCACAGGATACTGCGTCTGGAAGTCTGATCCTGGTCTCTGGGGAGCAGAGTGTCGTGCTGGATGCCTCCGACCTCTACGATTATGACGATTCCGACTACTACACCACCGGCAGCTATCGTGTGACGTTCTCCGGCGAGAGCAAGATCACCTCGGCCATCTACCGCCTGACCAGTGGGGAACAGAAACACGCCTACTACACCACCAACCACGGGGAGCAGGCCCTGACCGACACGCTGACCGATGCACTGGAAAATCAGAACCTCTCCCTCACGGCGCTGGACCTGCTTTCCAGCGGCAGCGTCCCGGAGGACTGCGACCTGCTCATCATCAACGTCCCTGCACAGGACTTTGCCTCGGCGGGCGCTCTGGTGGATGAGATGAGCCTTCTGCGCAGTTACCTGAGCGCAGGCGGCAAGGTTCTGCTCACGACCGATACCTATTATAATACGCCCAATCTGGACGCTGTGATGGCCGAATTCGGCCTGACCCGCGCCGAGGGGCTGGTGGTCGAGGGCGATTCCGGCCACTTTATGAACGGCTACCCCTACTATCTGCTGCCGGACTACACCAGCCCCACCGAGACCACGGCGCTGGAGGGGGTGGATACCAGCCGCCATGTTCTGCTCCAGATGGCGCAGGGCATCACCCTGACCGAGACGGAGAATGTGACCGCAGAAGCGCTGCTCACCACCTCCGATGCGGCCTACAGCAAGGCGGCCGGGTACGAGATGACCACGGTGGAGAAAGAGGACGGTGACACGGATGGCCCCTTCACGCTGGCAGCCTACGCCCGCAATACAGCCACCGAGGCGGAGGTCATCTGGATCAACTGCGGCAACATGGACAACGAGAGCGCGTATCAGGTTGTGCCCGGCAACTGCACTTTCCTGCAGGGCTGTGCGTCCTCGCTGGCGGGGCAGGTCGGCAGTGTGCTGATCGACTCCAAGGCGCTGGAAGCTGCCCCCATCAGCGTTTCCAGTGCACAGGCGGCGGTGCTGGGTCTGGTGTTCATCCTGATCCTTCCGGCAGCGCTGCTGGCGGCGGGTGCCGTCGTGGTCATCCTGCGGCGCAGAAAGTGAGGCTCGCATGAAAACGAAACAGCGCACCCTCATCGTTCTGCTGGTTCTGGTCTTTCTGGCGGGCGGGGCCTTCGCAGCCCTGACGGCGAAGAACGCGCAGGCTGCACAGGCCGAAAGCGCTGCGGCAGAGGGCACCATCCCGCTGTCCTCCTTTGCGGCGGACGACCTGACCGAACTTGCGGTCACGTACAACGGCGAGACGAACACCCTGACGGTTGCAGACGGCAGCTGGACGCTGGCCGAAGACCCGGCCTATCATCTGGACGCCACCGCCTGCAACACGATGGCCACCGCCCTGTCGGCGCTGAACGCCAAACGCCAGCTGACCGAAGAACCCGGCGAGGACTACGGCTTCACGGATGCGAGCCTGACCGTCACGGTTACAGCGGCAGGGGAGACGAACACCTTCACCTTTGGGGCGGAGAATACCGCCACGGGGGATATCTACCTGAAAAAGGCCGGGGACGATGCCCTGTATACGGTGGCGGCGTCCAAGGTGGCCTGCTTTGCTCTGAGCCGCGCTGAACTGTTCGGTGCCTTCAACCCGGCGGGGCTGACCCGTTCGGCCATCGAATCCGTCACCCTTGCCTGCGGAGACGAGCCGTTCACCCTGACGGCGGTTTCGGAAGCCGCCGAGTCCGACCGCTCGGCCGACTCCGAAAGCGACAGCGACAGCACGGCGTACACCACGGTCTGGAGGCTGGCGGATGCACCGAATGCGGAGCTGGACGAAACGCAGGTCAGCAGCCTGCTTTCGGCCCTCAGCAGCTACGTCACGGCGCAGGATCCCCACGGCGATGCGTCCGGCATGAAGCAGCTGGCTGCCGCCACGGTCCGCACAGCGGACGGCGAACGGACACTGACCTATTACGAGGGCACGGACGGCTATTATCTGACCGTGTCGGGGGACGCTTCCCTCTACACGGTGGATGCCGCCACCGTGCAAACAGTGTGCACCGCAAAGGACCGTTACAAAGCGGCTTCGTGAAACAAAAGTTCATCTGGAAGTCCTTTTTGAGCCCGGAAGTTTCCCGCAGGGGAGCCTCCGGGCTTTTTGATGTTCCGGCCCGGTTTTCTCCCGGTACGTAAAGTTTGGGCAAACTGTGTCAGAGCGATTGACATTTGTACGGAAATTGTATAAGATAGACACGAACAGGGGGAGAGACTGCGCAATTTGTCGCCCAAGGCACGGCGCGTGGGGACCGATCGCCCTGGTACGAGGGATGGGGACACGAGCCCTGTCTTTTTTCGTATCTGAGTTTAAGGAGGATTTGGTATCAATATGGACAACTCGGTGATCGTTTCACTGCGGGACATCGTAGTGGAGTTTGACGGCCAGCGCATTCTGGACGGATTGAATCTCGATATCCATGACAAAGAGTTCGTTACACTGCTGGGTTCTTCCGGCTGCGGCAAGACCACGACCCTGCGGCTGATCGCAGGCTTTTTGGAGCCGAATTCCGGCAAAGTTCTGCTCAAGGGCGAGGATATCACCGGTGTGCCGCCCTACAAGCGCCCGGTGAACACGGTGTTCCAGAAGTATGCGCTGTTCCCGCATCTGAATGTGTTCGAGAACGTGGCCTTCGGCCTGCGGCTGAAAAAGATGGACGAAGAGACCATCCGCCGCAAGGTGCGCGATATGCTGGAAGTCGTGGGTCTGAAAGGCTTTGAGCGCCGCAGCATCGGCCAGATGTCCGGCGGTCAGCAGCAGCGCGTGGCCATTGCCCGCAGCCTGGTCAACGAACCGGAGATCCTGCTGCTGGACGAGCCTCTGGGTGCACTGGACCTCAAGCTGCGCAAGGAGATGCAGTTGGAACTCAAGCGCCTGCAGCGCGAGATGAACATCACGTTCATCTATGTCACGCACGACCAGGAAGAGGCCCTGACCATGTCCGACACCGTCGTCGTCATGAATGGCGGCAAGGTGCAGCAGATCGGCACCCCGGAGGATATCTACAACGAGCCGAAGAATGCCTTTGTGGCGGACTTCATCGGCGACTCCAACATCGTGGATGGCGTGATGCACAAAGACTTCCTCGTTTCCTTCTCCGGTGTCCAGTTTCCGTGCGTGGACCGCGGCTTTGCCCGTGAGCAGAGTGTGCAGGTCGTCGTCCGCCCGGAGGACATCGAGGTCGTTTCGCCGATGGAAGGCCAGCTGGTGGGCGTTGTCAACGACGTCATCTTCAAGGGCGTCCACTTCGAGATGCACGTCGATGTGGAGGGCCGCGAGTGGCTCATCCATTCCACCCGTGCCTGCACCCCCGGCGAGACCATCGGGATGCGCATCGGCCCCAACGAGATCCACATCATGGCGCGTTCGTGAGGGGTGAGCCGAAATGATGAAGATTTACGATCGAAAGCTCGCGTATCCCTACTTTGTATGGATGACGCTCTTCACGGTGGTGCCCCTCATCATCGTGGTGTATTATGCTCTGACGGACAGCGACGGCAATTTTACCCTGAACAACCTGCTCTCCATCAGCGGCTATGGCTCGGTGTTCGCGCGCAGCCTGCTGCTGGCCCTCATCGCTACGGTCATCTGCCTGATCATCGCGTTCCCCGTCGGCTATTTTCTCTCCCGCCTGCGGGTGAACAAGCAGCACATCATGCTGATGCTGGTCATGCTGCCCATGTGGATGAACTTTCTGCTCCGCACCTATGCGTGGATGGGCCTGCTCAGTGTCAACGGCCCGGTCAACGCGGTGCTGGGTGCCTTCGGCCTTGGCCCCTACACCATGCTGAACACCTCCGGTGCGGTGGTGCTGGGCATGGTGTACAACTACGTGCCCTATATGATCCTGCCGCTCTACACCAGTATGACCAAGATCGACCAGAGCATCGTGGAAGCGGCGCAGGACCTGGGCGCTTCCACCACACAGACCCTGCTGCGGGTGCTCATCCCCATGAGTGTGCCCGGCATCAGCACCGGCATCACGATGGTCTTCGTCCCGGCGGTGTCCACCTTCGTCATCAGCCGGATGCTGGGCGGCGGTTCCAACCTGCTGATCGGCGACCTGATCGAGATGCAGTTCCTCGGCAACAGCTACAACCTGAACGTCGGCTCGGCCATGAGCCTGGTGCTGATGATCATCGTTCTGCTGTGCATGAGCTTTACTTCGAGCTTCGACGAGGATGAAATGGAGGGGGTGTCCTGATGAAAACGAAACATCTCCGCCTGATGCAGCGGGTCTATATCATCCTGTTTTTCTGCTTCATGTATCTGCCCATCGCGTATATGATCGTGTTCAGCTTCAACCAGAGCAAGGGCTATGCACTGTTCACCGGGTTTACGCTCAAGTGGTACACCAGCCTGTTCCACAACGCTTCCATCCTGCGGGCGCTGGCCGTCTCGGTGGAAGTGGCCCTCATCTCGGCCGTCATCGCCACGATCCTGGGCACGGCGGCTTCGCTGGGCATCGCCTCCATGGGCCGCAAGAGCCGCCTTGTGGTGACGAACATCACCTATATCCCGGTCGTCAACCCGGAGATCATCACCGGCATCTCGCTGATGCTGCTCTTCGTGGCCTACCAGCGTTTTGCGGGCCGGGTGGAGTTCCTGCCCGATACCATCATGGGCCTGCCCACGCTGCTCATCGCGCACATCGCGTTCAACGTGCCGTATGTCATCTTCAACGTCACGCCCAAGCTCAAGCAGCTGGACGTCAAACTGTATGAGGCGGCTCTGGACCTCGGCTGTGACCCCAGGCAGGCGTTCTTCAAGGTCATCCTGCCGGAGATCAGCCCCGCCATCCTGTCGGCTTTCCTCATCTGCCTGACCTACTCCATTGATGACTTCATGATCTCCTACTTCAACTGCGGCACGGTGGAGACCCTGCCCATCGCCATCTACTCCATGACCCGCAAAAAGGTCAGCCCGGAGATCTACGCTCTGTCTACCATCATGTTCGTAGTCATTCTGAGCATCATTCTGATCTCCAACGCCATGGAGAGCCGCGGCTACCGCCGGGACCAGAAGGCACTGAGAGGGGAGGATGCCGCATGAAACAGATGAAGCGCATGGTGCTTTTACTGCTGACGGTGGTGTTTGCCGTCAGTCTGCCGCTTTCGGCGTTTGCCGCCGGGACCATCGAGGTCACGGAAGATGTTTCCGTTTCGGATGATTACGACTGGACCCGCTTCAAGGGCCAGAACGTCACCCTGAACGTCTACAACTGGGGTGAGTATATCTCCAACGGCTCGGACGACAGCGTAGATGTGGTGGATGCATTCCAAAAGCTGACCGGCATCCACGTCAACTACACCACCTTTGATTCCAATGAGTCGCTCTACGCCAAGCTGAAATCCGGCGCGGCGGATTACGATGTCATCATCCCGTCGGATTATATGGTCGCCAAGATGATCTCGGAGGGGATGCTTGCAAAGCTGAACTTTGACAACATCCCCAACTTCCAGAACATCGACGAAGTCTACCGCAACGCCGACTACGACCCCGCCAATGAATACACGGTGCCGTATATGCTCTGCACCACCGGCATCATCTACAACACCACCATGGTGGACAAAGCGCCCGTCAGTTGGGCCGACCTGTGGGATGAACAGTACGCCGGAAACATCCTGATGTTCAACAACAGCCGGGATGCGTATGCCATCGCGGCATTTGCCACCGGCCACAGCATCAACCCCCAGTCCACCGAGGAAGTGGACGAGGTGGTCGATCACCTCAAAGCACAGAAACCGCTGGTCCAGGCCTATGTCATGGACGAGATCTTCGATAAGATGATCGGCGGCGAGGCGGCCATCGGCGTCTATTATTCCGGCGACGCCATCACCATGATCGACGACAACCCCGACCTGGCCTGGGTCTTCCCGGAGGAGGGCAGCGTCCTTTCGGTGGACAGCATGTGCATCCCCGCCACCAGCGAGAAACAGGAAGCCGCCGAGATGTTCATCAACTTCATGTGCGAAGTGGACATCGGCAAGGCCAACGCCGAATACATCGGCTACACCACCCCCATGCAGGCTGTGTGGGAGGTACTGGACGAGGACCTGAAGTACAGCGAGATCGCCTTCCCTTCGGAGGAGATCGAAGCGAAGGAAAAGGTCTTCACTGCCCTGAGCGATGAGGTCAACAGTGAGCTGGACGTCAAGTGGAGCGAGATGAAGAGCTACGACGAGGGCGGCAGCGGCATCGTCTTCCTGATGCTGCTTCTGGCCATGGTCGCGCTGGCCTGCTTCAACATCTGGCGCAAGCTGCGCAAAAAATCGCGGAACATGTATTGATCCATGCAGGCTGCGCCGCAAACGGTGCGGCCTGTTTTTGATAGAGAGGATATTTTTACCATGGAACTGAACCACTTTACTGAAACTGCGACCGTTCTGAACGCCGACTGTGATTTTCACCGGAAGCTCAAACCCAGCGCCCTGTTCCGCTATGTGGAGCAGGCTGCGGCGGATCACGCCCGCGCCTACGGTATGGACGACGATTTCTTTGCCGCCCGCCACACGGCGTTTCTGGTGGGCAAGCAGGCCGTGGAGGTCTACCGGATGCCCACCCGCGGCGAGAAGATCACGCTGGATACCGCCTGTGAGCCTTGCAAAAAAGGCTCGATGAAGCGGATCACCCACATCCTCGACGAGGCCGGGAAAGAGCTGGCCCTCGTAGACTGCCGCTGGATCGTGGTGAACACCGAAATGGGGCACATCATGCGGCAGCCCAGCTGGTGCACCCCCAACTACGAAAACGAGGATGTGGAAGAGGAGCTGCCCCAGCTGGTGCACAAATGCAAGGAGCTGACTCCGGCGGGCAGCTGGACGGCCAGCTACTCACTGTGCGACCTGAACGGCCATGTGAACAACTCGTTCTATCTGGACATCGCCTGCGACGCCCTGCCGTTAGAGGCGCTCCGAAAGGGCCCGCTGCGCTTCGCCTCCATCAAGTACCACCGCGAGATCCCGATGGGGGCGCAGGTGGCGGTGGCCTATGCGCCGTCGGCCGACGGCTGGTATGTGGTGGGCCGCCGGGACGAGCACATAGCCTTTGAGTGCTATCTGGAATTTTCCAGCGAAGCGGCTGAGAACGCCTGATAAAAGAATTACAAAAAAATTACAAAAACTTTCGCAAAACCCCTTGCAAAATGGTTTCAAAAGAGTTACAATATGGTTACAAGAAGAGCGAAAGCTCTTCTGCGTGAAATCTTTTTCTTCTTGTTATCCGTGGATATCGGGTGCGCACCGCTCCTCCTCCGGCTGTTCTCCTTCGCAGCTGTTGGTGTGCACCGCACAGGCGGTATCCTCGCTTCGTGTGCAAAAGAGCTCGCTCCCGTTCGGGGGCGGGCTTTTTTGCGCCTCCAGGCCCACAGCAGGGGAGAACGGCCCGCATTTTCGGGAATAAAGTGTTACTTTCTGCCGTTTTGTTAGACAAAGTGTCTGGTTTTCGCAAGGACAGTTTTGGAAAGTTTGTTTTGCGAAATGCTTGCGTTTGTGCCGGTTTGTGTTACAATAGGTGCAAGCATTTTTAGCATCTTCCAGGCACGATAAGTGAAATGAATTTGCCGCCGTTTCTACGGGCTGCACGAGAGAAAAGGAGTTTGAGTATGGCATATTTCTATGAAGAACCTTCCCGCACCTTTGGTGAGTACTTGCTGATCCCCGGCTATTCTTCTTCGGAGAATGTCCCCACGGCGGTCAGCCTGAAGACCCCGCTGGTCAAGTACCGCAAGGGTGAGGAAGAATGCCCGCTGGAAATGAACATCCCCATGATCAGTGCCATCATGCAGGCAGTCTCCGGCGACAAGCTGGCGATCGCGCTGGCACGCGAGGGCGGCGTTTCCTTTATCTATGGCTCCCAGAGCATTGAGAACGAGGCTGCGATGGTCCGCCGCGTCAAGAGCTATAAGGCCGGCTATGTCGTCTCCGACTCCAATCTGGCCCCGACGGCTACCCTGCACGATGTGCTGGAGCTGAAGGCCCGCACCGGCCACTCCACCATTGCCGTCACCGCCGACGGCACCCCCAACGGCAAGCTGCTGGGCATCGTGGCCTCCCGCGATTACCGCGTCAACCACACCCCCGATGACGCCTCCGTTACCACCTTCATGACCCCCATCGAAAAGCTGGTCACGGCCCCGGAAAACACCTCCCTGCATGACTGCAACAACATCATCTGGGACAACAAGATCAACACGCTGCCTCTGGTGGATGCCGAGGGCAACCTGAAGTATTTCGTCTTCCGCAAGGACTACGACTCCCACAAGAAGAATGCCAACGAGCTGCTGGATGCCAACAAGAGCTATGTCGTGGGTGCCGGCATCAACACCCGTGACTACGCCGAGCGCGTTCCCGCTCTGGTGGAGGCCGGTGTGGACGTCCTCTGCATCGACTCTTCCGAGGGCTATTCCGAGTGGCAGAGCCGCACCATCGGCTGGATCCGTGAGCACTACGGCGACACCGTCAAGGTCGGCGCAGGCAATGTGGTCGATGCCGAAGGCTTCCGCTTCCTGGCAGAGGCAGGTGCCGACTTCGTGAAGATCGGCATCGGCGGCGGCTCCATCTGCATCACCCGCGAGACCAAGGGCA
>OIZI01000359.1_pt1 | contig 24379 bp, 17 predicted proteins | sample 1588441 | NCBI WGS metagenome assembly OIZI01 (sample SAMN03283284) | human gut metagenome | biome: human-associated habitat; material: feces | host: Homo sapiens | place: Peru | collected 2012 | reverse complement strand
CTCGGCGTAGATGCCCACGTTGGAGCCCAGGCCGATGTTCATCAGCATCAGACCGATGGCGGGAGAGATGCCCAGCCGGACACCAAGCGGGATGGCGTTTACAATCTTCTCCCGGACGTTCAGAACGGACAGGAACAGGAAGATGATGCCCTCAATCAGGATAATCACCAGGGCAGCCTGGAAGGAGGCCACATAGGTCATACCGGTCATGGCAACGATGTTGCCCACGACCACGGCAAAGAAGCTGTTGAGGCCCATGCCGGGGGCCAGGGCAAAGGGCTTGTTGGCCAGGAACGCCATAGCAAACATGCCGATGGCAGAGGCGATACAGGTAGCCAGGAACACGCCGTTCCACAGCTCCTGCCCCTCAGCACCGAAGCCCGTGAGCAGGTTGGGGTTCAGGGCGATAATGTAGGCCATGGTCATAAAGGTGGTCAGACCGGCAATGAGCTCCGTCCGAACCGTGGTTTTGTTTTCCGACAAGCGGAACATCTTTTCAAGCATTTGTTTCGACCTTTCTTTCTTCTATTCTCCGGCTTTTCGCCGACTTCCCTATTCTACCATGTTTTGCCCAGAAAGACCAGGGTTATTTTTTCGTTTTTATCCAAAAAACCAGTTTACAACTTTTTTCATAAAAAATATCGTACAGGACTTTCTGGTGTATTAGGTTCCCTCCTTTTATTCCGCTTCGCTACGCAGCTCATAACCGGGAATCTTCCAGAATTTTCTCCTCCCCATAAATTACGGCACTGCAGCCCTTCTGCTTTTTACTCTGATACATTGCCCTGTCAGCCTTTCTGTATAGCTGGTCAAAAGAAACCTCTTCATATCCATTATAAAAACACGCACCCAGACTTATTTCTATGCTCTTTCCCTGCATCTCTATGATATCAATCTGTCGGATATTTTCAAAAAATCTCTCAAAAAATTTCTCTGCTGCCCTTTGTTCCAGCATTCCCGGTATAAACATGGCGAACTCATCACCTCCGAGCCGCAAAAACACATCACTGTCACGACATGTTTTCCGTAACTTCTCTGCAATGGCTATAATCACCTTATCTCCTACAGAATGCCCGTAATTGTCATTGATGGATTTAAATTTGTCACAGTCAATCAGGCAAAACAATCCTCCTGTTTTTTTCTTTAAAAATTCAGTAATCTTTTGTTCTCCGCTTCCGCGATTATATAATCCTGTCATAAGATCTGTCTGCGCCAGATAAATCAGCCTGTTCTCACGCTTTTTTTCTTCTTCTATACACTCAATACAGAAAAGCACATGCCGAAGTCTTCCATTTTCATCGTAGTCTACAGGAATAAATCTGCTTCGACACCAGCCTGAGATTTTATCTGTAAATTCATGTGTTATGCTGTTTTCTCCAAGAAGCCGTTCTTCCAGCGTACTGATATCTACAAACTCCAGTGATTCCTGAAGTTGTGATTCCATACACATTTTCTCGGCAATATTCTTGATATGTCCGCAAAAATCATCCCTGATTTCATATTCTCCTATTTTTTTGAAGTCTTTTCCCAAACATTCCAGAATATGATCTGTCATTTTTACAATATAATATCTTTTTGTCTGTACATCAACCAAATGCATAGATGCATAGATTTTCGAGAGGGATGAATAACTGCTGAGTTTTGCCTCTTTATTTGACTTTATAAACGAATTACGCAATTTCAGAAATGAGATAAGAAGCGTTCCTATCATATCCAGAAAAGTAGTAAGCCCCCTGTAATCACTTTTGGGAGGATTATCCACACCGAAAAACCCACTTATCTCATCTTTATAACGCAAAGGGCATACCACCACATTTCTCACATTCTGCGCTTTTAACATATCATACGATACGCGATGTTCTTCTTTGATATCTTCTATATCAGCGATAATGATACTTTCGCCTTTGGAAAACGTATCATACCACCACTTTATTACGTCCATATCGACATTCTGCAATCTGTCTATCTCGGGAATTATCCCCTGTGCACACCATTCATATGTATTATCTGTACCATGTCTTTCCTTACAATCTTCGAAAATGTATATTCTGTCAGAACCGATATGTCTTCCGAAAAAGCGGATAAATTCATTAATCTGCTCGTCAGGTGTATGGTAATCGAGTGCAGATCTAAGTGCTTCATTTATGACTAGTTCATACTTTATGATCGTTTCCATGTTGTTTTCCTCTACATATTTTCACTGTATGTAATGGTACATCACTTTACAACTTTTTTCATATAAATCGTACAGGGCTTTCTGATGTAGAATGAATTAGCCAATCATTACGAAAGAAAGTGACCCTGTACGATAAATTGTCCTAAAAAGAGAAATGATTACTTCTTTTCCGGACGCTTCCGGCAGAGGTATTCGTCCAGCTTCTTGACCATGTTGTCCGGCATAGTCCTGGCCACCGGGCAGCGCTTGGCGTTGGCGAAGCGGTCGGCAAAGGCGATGAGGAAATCAATGTCCTCCACCATCTGCTCGCCGCTCATGACGGCCATGGTGTCATAGCTGTTGTGAATGGTTGCGGTGTTGCTGGGGGCAATCCGCGCAAAGGACACCGCGGGAATGCCCTTGTCCGCAAAGGGGGTAGAATCGCTGGAATAGACATCCTGGGTGGTTTCCATGCCAAAGCCCAGCTCGGAGGCCATATAGGAAATATAGTGGCAGAGCTTTTCCTCGCCGGTGACGCAGGAAATAAACTTGCCCATAATGCAGCCAATCATATCCAGGTTGATATTCAGCACAACCTTTTTCAGGTCCTCCTCGTGGGCTTCGCAGTAGGCCTTGGAGCCCAGCAGCCCCCGCTCCTCACTGCCGCACCAGACAAAGCGCAGGCCGCAGCGGTGGGGATGGGAAGCAAAGTATTCCGCCAAGCCCAAAAGGCCCACGGAGCCGGACATATTGTCGTAGGCACCCTGAGAAAGAGACGTAGAGTCATAGTGGGCGGTAAAGACAATATAGTCCTCCCCTTCTCCCGGAAGGTCCAGAATCACATTGTGGGACTGGCCGGTATACTCGTTCTGCTTCAGGGTAATCTTTGCCGTCTTGCCGCCGTCCCGAATCAGGGCAATGGCATCCTTGGCGTTGATGTTCACGCCGGGGATTTTGTTGCCCTTGGAAACGTAGCTTCTCAGCTCCCGCTGGTCGATGTCCCGGTCGGCATAGTTGGCGTTGCCGTCATAGGTGATAAAGCCCAGGGCGCCGTTTTCCAGCATGTCCTGATAGCGCCAGTAGCCCAGATACCCGTCGATCATCACGATTTTCCCCTTGCAGAGGCTCAGGGAGTAGTCGTCGGTATTGCGCAGGTAGTAGAGCTCTGCCTCCACCTCCCCGGAACCGGCGTTTTTATAGCCCTTGCAGGGAACGGTCTTTCCGTCTACACTGAGCTCTGCCTCCAGAAGATCCGCCATGTCCACGTCAAAGGCCTCCAGGGTACCGTGGAGGCCCCAGCCTTTCAGACGGGACAGCAGATACTCTGCTGTTTTCCGCTCCTCCGGGCTTCCGCCGGTCCGCACATAGGCGGTATCGGAGAAAATGCCCATAATCTCGTTTGCGTTCATTTTCGCACCTCCAAATTTGATACCTCTATGGTAACGCACCCGGAAGACTTTTGCAAGTAAAAAGAAGACTTGTATAGTAATTTGCAAAATAATAGTTTGTAAAACCACAAAACGGCATCCGAAACCGGATACCGTTTTGGTGAATGGTATTGTTTTTAAAGCGCTTTCAGAACCGCCAGCAGGAATTTCCAGGTGCGCTCTGTAGAAGCGATTTCCAGCTTTTCCCGACTGGTGTGGATATCGTGCATCTGGGGTCCGATGGAAACGCAGTCCAGCCCGGGCAGCTTATCGCTGAGCAGGCCGCATTCCAGTCCGGCGTGAATGGCCAGAACCTTGGGGGCAGTGCCGAACATCTCCGTGTAGATGGGTACCATCACATCCCGGAGCTTGGACTCCTTCTTGTACTCCCAGGCGGGGTACGTGCCCATCTGGCTGTAGGTTCCGTTGTAGAAGTCCGCCAGGTCCCGGAGCTTTTGCAGAAGAGCCTCCTTCTCCTGGTTGACGGAGCTGCGGACGCAGAAAGTGACGCTAAACCGGTCCCCCAGCTTGGCGATGCCCATATTCAGGCTGGTCTGAACCAAGCCCTCCATATCCGGGCAATAGGCCTGAACGCCGTTGGGCGCGGCACAGAGCAGGGAAATCACATCTGCCGTTGCCGTGGTCGTCAGCGCGTTTCCGCCGAGAGCGTCCACGTCAAAGGCCTGAACGGTGGCCTCCGGCTCGTCAAAGTTCTCCCGAATCTCCTGCTGCAGCTGGGCAGCAATGTCGTTAATCCGCTCAATGCCGATGCCCATGGCAACCACGGTTGCCTGGCAGGACCTGGGGATGGCGTTGTCCTTGCTGCCGCCGGTGAAGGAGGTCAGGCACAGGGGCATGAGCTTCTGAATCCGGCCCAGGAACTCGCCCATAACCTTATTTGCATTGGCCCGATTCTTGTGAATCTCCTCTCCGGAGTGGCCGCCCCGGAGATTTTCCACCGTCAGGCGGACGCAGGGACCGTAGACGGCCTTGCGCTCGGCGTTCAGAGTAATGGTGCTTCTGGCACCTCCGGCGCAGGAGACGGTAAAGACCCCCTCCTCCTCGGAATCCAGGTTCACCATGGTGCGGCCTTTCAGCATGGAGAGGTCAATGGCGGCGGCACCCAGCATGCCGACCTCCTCATCCACAGTGATGATCACCTCCAGAGGCGGGTGGGGAATGGACCCATCGTCCAGAATGGCCAGGGCATAGGCCACGGCGATTCCATCGTCTCCGCCCAGGGTAGTGCCTCTGGCGTAGACGGAAACCCCGTCGTGGGTCAAATCCAGGCCGTCCACCGCCATATCCAGGGGACAGTCCGCATCCTTTTCGCAGACCATATCCATATGGCCCTGGAGAATGACAGGAGCATGGTCCTCCATGCCGCAGGTGCCGGGGGCAAAGAGAATCACATTGTTGCTCTCGTCCTGAATGTATTCAAGCTTATGAGACTTTGCGAACGCCACCAGGTAATCGCTGATGGCCTTTGTATGATGGCTTCCGTGGGGGATGGCACAGATCTCCTCAAAAAAACGAAACACGGACCGGGGCTCCAGTCCTTCCAGCTTTCTTTCAGACATAAAAATCAAACTCCTTCCTGTGAAGTGCTATTATACTACCACATCGAAGTGAAAAAGTCACTGCGCAAAAATAACAAAGACCATGGAGGGCTTCCATGGTCTTATGTTCATTTATTCTGGGAATCACACCAGGCTCAGAGCCAGGGTCAGCAGAATCCAGGCAATGGCAATCCACTTGGTAGAGGATGCGAGGACCTGGTCCAGGCCCGCCTTCTTGTTCTTGCTCAGGTAGGAATCGGAAGTACCGGTCAGCGCGCCGGACAGGCCAGCCTCCTTACCGGACTGCAGCAGAACCACCACAATCAGGGCAATGCTGGCGATTGCCTCCAGGACAACCAGAACCGTCTGTAAAACATTCATCGTGACAAACCTCCCTCCGCTGATTCGCGGAATGCGAACGGTATTGGGCCCGCAAGCATGCAGACCTCGAATAGCCTGTCCAGTATAGCACAGGAGCAAGCAAAATGCAAGGGTAAATCCGCTATACTTTCCAGAAAAATCTTATTTCTGCACCCAATTGCCGGTGGCCAGGCAGTTGAGGTAGCTTTCGATAAAGGGGTCCAGCGCGCCGTCCATAACTGCGTTAACATTGGAGGTCTCGCAGCCGGTGCGGGTGTCCTTTACCAGGGTATAGGGCATGAACACATAGTTGCGAATCTGGCTGCCCCATTCGATTTTCTGCTGAACGCCCTTGATATCGGAAATTTTATCCAGGTGCTCCCGCTCCTTGATTTCCACCAGCTTGGAGCGCAGCATTTTCAGACACGTCTCCTTGTTCTGGAACTGGCTCCGCTCGGTCTGGCAGGACACCACAATGCCCGTGGCCTTGTGAATCAGGCGGACGGCGGAGGAGGTCTTGTTGATGTGCTGGCCGCCGGCACCGGAGGAACGGTAAACCTGCATCTCGTAGTCCTCCGGGCGGATTTCCACGTCCTGGCTGTCATCCTCGATTTCTGGAATGACCTCAATGGCGGAGAAGGAGGTCTGGCGGCGGGCATTGGCATCAAAGGGAGACACCCGGACCAGACGGTGAACGCCGTTCTCCCCCTTCAGGAAGCCATAGGCGTTTTCGCCCTCAATCATAATGTCCGCGGACTTAAGGCCTGCCTCGTCCCCTTCCAGGTAGTCCAGGATTTTGTAGGTAAAGCCGTGGCGCTCTGCCCAGCGGGTATACATCCGGTAGAGCATCTGGCACCAGTCCTGGGCCTCGGTGCCGCCGGCTCCCGCGTGGAAGCTCATAAGGGCATTGTTCTTGTCATAGTGGCCGGTGAGCAGGGTCTCCAGGCGGCAGGTCTCCATCTGCTCCTCCAGAACCTCAAAGCTCTGCTTCAGCTCGTCGAGCATGGAGTCGTCGTCTTCCTCGACGGCCATTTCGCAAATGGTCATCATATCGTCCCAGGAGGCGACCATTTTTTCATACCGCTCAATCTTTGCCTCGGTCTGCTTGACCTTGATGGCCACCTTCTGGCTCTTCTCCGGGTCGTCCCAGAAGCCGGGGGCCTCCTGCATGGCGTGGAGCCGCTCCAGCTCGTTGCGCATGCCGGTAAGATTCAGGGATTCCGCCAGACCGTCCAGCGCGGGGCGGCAGTCGTTCAGCTTCTGCTTATAGGTATCAAACTCAATATTCATAAAAAACGCTCACTTTACATAGATTGCATAGATATTTGCATTATATCGGAAAGAAACCGTTCTGTAAAGAGGGAAAATACTTTTTAGCCAAGAATTTTCCGTTTGACACTGGGATACAGGGCAGCGTTGGTATGGGGGATAAAATTGGCGGCCATCATATTCTCCAAAAACATGTCCATTTCCGCAAAATGCAGGTACTCTCCGGTTTCCAGGAAGAAGCGTACCCTGTCAATGCACCCCGCGTCCAGCAGCAGCTTCTTTGCCCCGGCCAGAGAGGTATTGCCCAGGATTTTCAGCTTGTTTCGGTCAATATCCGGATAGATGCCCACGGTAATGGCGGATTCCAGATTGATGTGGGTTCCAAAGCCTCCGGCAAGATAGACGTTTCCTATGTCCTCCAGGCTCAGCCCGCAGTAGTCAAGCAGCGTGGCAACCATGGTGTGGGCCGCCGCCTTGCAGCGGACGAACTCCTGAATGTCCGCCTGGGTAAAATAAAGGGTCTTCTCCCCTTGGCGGTAGTAAACAATGGCGGGCTCGCTGCGCAGGGCCTTTTCCTCCCAGACCTGGATGGCATTCTCCCCTGCCCGGTCAAAATCCACGGTGCCGTCTCCCCGAATCCAGCCCCAGAGATAGCACTGGGCCACCAGGTCGAAAATGCCGGTGCCGCAGATGCCCACAGGCTCGCCGCCGCCGATGACATCCAGGTGGAATTCGCCTTTTTCGTCCAGCGTCAGATGCCGGATGGCACCGGGCTCTGCCCGCATTCCATACTTGCTGCCAAAGCCCTCCAGGGCAGGCCCCGCGGCACCGGCTCCCATCAGAAGATAGTCCTTGCAGCCAAGGCACAATTCTCCGTTGGTGCCGATATCCAGAAAGACAGCGGGCTTTCCGGCGGTGTCCAGGTCCGTCAGCAGCAGCCCCGCGGTAATATCCCCGCCTAAATAGTTGGCCTTTGCCGGGAAGCAGAACACATTGCACCGTAAATTCAGCTCCAGGGCCCCCGCCGACTGAATCCCCGGGTCAAAAAACACCGGGGCATAGGGGTTCTGGAACACCAGCCAGGGGTCACAGCCCAGGAAGAAATGAATCATGGTGGTGTTTCCTCCCACAATCAGGGCGGAAATCTCCTCTGGGGCGGCCAGCCCCTCCGTGGCCTGGGCAATCAGGCGGTTGATGTCCCCCACCACCAGCGCCCGCAGCGCTTCCAGATTCTCCCGGTTTTCCTTCACCGCCAGGATCCGGTCCAGGATATTGAGGCCAAAGGAGACCTGGCTGTTGACGCAGCCCACGTTCCTGAGGACCCTTTGGGTGTTCATATCCACCAGTTCCATTTCCAGCGTAGTACTGCCGATGTCCAGGGCAAGGCCATAGAGTCTTTGCGTGGTATCTCCCGGCTCCACGCGGATGACCTCCATACCCGTATTTCCCGGGCAAAGCGTCACCGTAACGGCATAGTCCGCCTGAGAAACCAGGGGGTACAGACTCCGCATAGCCTCCAGTGTCATAGAGGCGTTCATGGGCTTCAGCGCATCCAGGATTCGCTCCCGGTCTCCCCGAAAATCCTCCTTCGTAGGCTTGGGCAGGCGCAGGAATCTCTTTTCAGAAAAGGTCATAGCTTCTCTCCCCCTCGGTCTTATCAGTGTGTCTCTGTAAGCTCGCTGTTTTCATACAGCAGGCGCTTTCTGCGAATCAGGAAATACGCAACCTCCAGAACGCAGCAGGAAACCCAACCCACGGGATAGCCCAGGCCCACCGTCAGGGGCGTATTGCTGATGTAGCGGGTCATAAAGTACAGATAGGTCTGCCGCACGGCCACAAAGCCCAGCAGCATGATAATCATCGGTCCGTTGGAGTCTCCCATGCCCCGCAAAGCGCCTGCCAGAACATGGTTGACGCAGTTAAACACCAGAAACACCACGTTGGCCCGAATAAACAGCACGCCGTAGGACACGACCTCCGGATCCGTTGAGAACAGCTCCACCGAGGGGGCCGCGAAAACCATCATAGCAGCGACAATCACGCCGGTAATCAGCAGCGTCAGGCCAATGGTGGTATAGGTTCCCTGCTCTGCCCGCTTGGGCTGACGGGCACCCACGTTCTGGCTGACAAAGGTGGTCGAGGCCATAGCCATGCTCTGCATGGGCAGCATAATAAACTGGTCCAGCTTATTGTAGCAGCTCCATCCGGCCATACAGCCGGAGCCGAAGGCATTGATGTAGGACTGGACAAAGACATTGGAGAACGCGGTAATCACCGACTGGATGCCCGCGGGCAGGCCAACGGAGAAGATATGCCCTAAAATGCCGCCGTCAATGGTCAGGTCATGCCAGGTCAGTCTGTAAATATCCTTGGAGGCGCTGAGCAGCAGCAGCACAAGCCCCGCCGACACAAACTGGGAAAGGATGGTGGCATAGGCAACACCGGCAATGCCCATTTTGAACACCAGCACAAACACCAAATCCAGAATGATATTAAGAACGCTGGTGATTACCAGAAAATACAGGGGCCTTGTGGTATCACCCACAGAGCGAAGGATGCCGCTGCCCATATTGTAGATCAGCAGACCGGAAAAGCCCGCAAAATAGATTTGCAGGTAGGTGGTTGCCTCCGGAAATACATCCTCCGGCGTGGACATAAACCGAAGCATGGGCTTCACCCCGAGATAGCCCACAACGGTAAACAGCACGCTCATAATGAACGTAGCCGCCATGGTGGTCTCCACGGCCTTATGGAGCTTTTCCATGTTTTTGGCCCCAAAATGAATGCCGATGACCACACTGGCACCAATGGAGAAGCCATTGAAGAAAAACACCAGCATATTGACAATCATTGTCGTAGAGCCCACAGCCGCCAGGGCCTGGGTGCCGACAAACTGGCCGACAACAATGGAGTCCACGGTGTTATAGAGCATCTGAAACACATTTCCCAGCATTAAAGGCATCGCAAATAAAAGCACTTGCTTGACAATATTGCCTTGGGTCATATCCTTTGCGGTGGTTTTTGCTTTCGTACGCACGTTGTTCCCTCTTTCTTCTTTTCGCAAAAAAAGCAAAGGACAACAGATAACAGAGAAGCTGGAATACCAAATTCTCTATTCTCTATTACCCTTTGCGTTTACTGGCGGAGAGTCAGGGATTTGAACCCTGGCGACGCTCACGCGCCCTACGAGATTTCGAGTCACGCCTCTTCGACCACTTGAGTAACTCTCCGAATTCAATGGATATAGTATACCAGCTTAAAATGTAAAAATCAAGTATCATCCTTTGATTTCCCGTAATGTACGAATCGGCGGCTTCTTTTGTTCCTTTTATTGGATAATTCAGAAGAAAGCGGTACTGCTTCCCAGAAAACAGTACCGCTTACACGCTTAGCTTCCCTTCCGGAAAAAGGCCACCGCCACCGCGCCTGGGCCGGCATGGGTGCCGATCACACAGCACATCAGGCACCGCTCCAACGCTTCGGTATGCCCCTCCCAAAGGGCCCTGCTGTCCGCCTCATACTTGTCAAGCAGTGCGGACGACAGCCCCGTATAGCCCAGAAGCACCGGCTTTTCAAAATCCACGCCGCCGCTTTCGTTGATTTTTTCCACCAGCAGATTGTTTCCGTTCCGGGAGCCTCTGGCCTTGCCAATCAGCGTAACCGCCCCATCCTTTATCGTTGCCACCGGCTTGATATTCAACACGCCCCCGGCAAAGGCAACGGTTTTGGAGATTCGGCCGCCCTTTTTCAGATATTCCAAAGTGTCCAGCAGGGCAATGACGCATACCTCATCCCGCTTCTTCGTCAGCTCCCGGGCGATGTACTCCGCGTCAAAGCCAAGCTTTGTCAGCTCTACCGCGTACTCCGCCAGAACGCCGGTGCCGATGGCCACAGTCATGCTGTCCACTACATAAATATGCTCGTACCCCTCCGCGGCCAGTACGGCGCTTTGGTAGGTGCCGGACAGTGTTGAGGCCAGGGTCAGCACCACCGCGCTGTCCCCTGCCGCGGCAATCTCCCGGAAGACCCTGTCAAAGGCGGCGGGGGTCGCCTGGCTGGTGGTCGGCAAAGTATCGCATTCCACCAGCTTCCGGTAAAATTCCTGCTTATCCAGGGTTACGCCGTCAAAATACTCCTCCTGGCCAAAGGTCACGGTCAGAGGGACCGCCTGTACCAGGTCTCGGTAGCGTTCCGCTACATCCGTTGAGGAGTCTACAATAATTCTTACGCCCATCTATCTTATTTCCTTTCCGATTCTGTCAGTTTTTCCAGGTTGCCGCTGATTTTTTCCAGCGCCCCATACATCGTTTCCCGCTCCTGGGCGGTCAGGCCCCGGCTTGCCGGCTCCAGGATGCTCTCAATTCTCTGGGAGACCTCCTGCCCGGCCTGCTGCCCCTTTGGGGTAAGGGAGAGCAGACTTTTGTATTTTTTCCCGCTTCCGCTCTGGCAGACCACATAGCCGTTCCGTTCCAGAAAATCCAGGGACCGGGAGACAGCGCCCTTGTCCTCCTCGCAGCGGTCGCAGAGCTCCGCCGCGGTCAGGGGGCCGCTGCGGTAGAGGTAATACAGGCAGGAAACATGGGGTCCTTTCAAATCCAGCTGCGCCATTTGAAGGGCCTTCATCCGCTTGATATTTCTGCTGATTTTGCCGATGAGCACCGTAAAGGTTTCAAAGCGCTGTTCCATAGCCGTCCTCCTTTTTGTTGTAAAATCAACAAGTTGAAGTATACACGCAAGTTGTTGTTTTGTCAACATCTTTTTTGATAAAGGAACCCCGGAACCAACCGCCGGTTCCGGGGCCCTGGGCTTATTTTCTTTTCCAATGCTCGACCATGCCAAGAAGCAGGAACGCCAGCACCACCGCGCCCACCAGCGCCAGAGGAACCCAGCCGAGGGTATGGGGCTGGCCGCCCACATCCGCCAGAAGGGCTTCCGGTTCCGCGTTTACCGATTCCGTAAGGCAGATGGTCAGCAGGCTCTCCCGCAGAATCAGGACCTGCCCCGCCTCATTTTTCGCCACCACAGAGATTGGCACCGTCGTCACTCCGGAATCCGGGGCAAAGCCGCCGGGGACAATCAGGCGGACATTTTCCGCCTCCAGCTCCCGGGGAATCAAAAAGGAATCAGCTTCAAAGTTTTCCAGCTCCACCTCTTCCTCCAGGCCCTGGCTGTACATCTGCTCCAGGACAAAGTCCTCATCCACCGTAAACCGGCGGAAGGCTTCAAAGCCGTAGTCAAAAAGCTTCTGGGTATCCAGATACTTGTCCTCCAGCAGCGGAGATTTCAGCACAACGGCAATGAGCGTCGTGTCCCCCCGTCTGGCGGCGGTCACCAGAGTGCCCTGAGCAGCGGTGGTCCACCCGGTTTTGCTGAACAGCAGACCCGGGCAGGACTTCTCCCCGTCGATAAACTGATTTTTGGAGGTAAGAGACCTGGCCGCCGACAGATTGGTAGCGGGCATCTCATAGGCCCCGCTGCCGAAATAGCGGAGAAAATCCGGCTGCTTCAAGGCCTTTGCCGTTATCAGCGCCATATCATAGGCGGTTGTATAGTGCTCCCCGGAGGGAAGGCCGTTGGGATTTACGAAATGGGAATTGAGGGTCCCCAGCTCCGCGGCCTCCTTATTCATGAGCTCCGCAAACTCCACGGCGCTTCCGGAGATTCCCTCCGCAATGGCCACCGCCGCGTCATTGGCAGAGGAGATTGCCAGGGCATACAGCGCATCCTCCATGGTGATGGTCTCCCCCGCCTGGAGCCCAATGTGGGAGGAGGTGCGGGGCACCTGGGAAACAGCCTGGGCTGAAACCGTCAGCGTTTGCCCCGGGTCTCCGTACTCCAGGGCAAGCAGCCCCGTCAAGATTTTCGTAATGCTGGCGGGGTATAAAATCTCGTAGGCATTCTTGTCATATAGAATCTGGCCCGTCTCGGCATCCATCAGAACCGCCGCCTCCGAGGCAAGCTCCGGCAGCTGCTCCTGGGCAAAGCCCTTTGTGGGCACAAGCCAGGAAACAATCAGGAAACTAAACAGGCAAAGGCTCAACAATCGACGCAATGAACGGTACTCCTTTTGCCTTCTTTTTTCACACTATTTTACAAAAAACCGGTGGTTTTGTCAAATAGTTCACATAATTTCGGCAAAACAGCATTATGAAAACACCCCGCCATTCGGCGGGGTGCAAACAGCTAAACAAGCAGCGTGCGCTCGATATGCAGCTCACAGTCGGAGCGTTCTACGTGCCACCGGTCCACAACCTCCAGAAAGGTCTCCTCCGGCAGGGGCTTGGAGAAGTAGTAGCCCTGAATTACGTCGCAGCCAACCTCCCGCAGGAATTGCACCTGCTCCGCATTTTCCACGCCCTCGGCCAGGACCTCCATTCCCAGACCATGGGCCAGAGAGATGATGTGCCGCAGGACCTGATTGCCCCGATAGTTGCCGATATAGTCAACCAAACTCTTATCCAGCTTCAGCACATGGAAGGGCAGCGAATTGAGATAGCCCAGAGAGGAATAGCCCGCCCCGAAATCATCCATATGCAAGGGGAAGCCCATGGAGACCATCTTCTGGGCCAGCTCCTTAATCTGGTTCATCTGCATTCCGGAGGACTCCGTCAGCTCAATGGGCACCACCTGGGCATTGAGCTGATGTTCCTTGACAATCTTGGCGTAGCGCTCAATCATGCCGGGATAGTGCAGACTGTTCCGGGACAGGTTGACAGACACCGGAAAAACACTTCCATACCGGGAAATCAGCCTGTGCTGCATCTGGCAGACCTTCCGGAACACATATTCGTCCAGGCGCACAATCAGGCCGTCCCGCTCAAACAGGGAAATAAACTCTCCCGGGGGCACCACCGAGCCGTCCGACTTTCTCCACCGGACCAGAGCCTCGGCACCCACAATCCGCTCTGTATGGACATCAAACTTGGGCTGATACCAGACCACAAACTCCTGGTTCATCACCGCGTCCTCGAAGCTGCTCTCCATATCCCGTTCCCGGCAGATGCGCTGGTTGATGGGGTCATCAAACCGGGCTACGGCGTGGTTCATATCGTCCTTGATGCTGTTGAGCGCCAGAAAGGCCCGGTTACAGATCACGGATACAGGCATCCGGGCATTGTCACAGCAGTAGACACCGCACTTGAGCACCAGATTCCGGATGGGAGCCCCCTTGGCAATGGTGCGGATGGCCTTTTCCAGATCCTCGGTGCTGTGGTCCGCCACGGGCTCCAGGAAGACGAAGCTGTCCCCATCGTAATGGGCGGCCAGCCCATCCGGCACCAGGCGCTTCAGCTGCCCGGAAAGATAGCGGACAATGTCATCCCCGATGCTTTCGCCATAGATGCTGTTCACCTGCTTGAAATTGTGGATATCCACCACCACCGCCTGATAGGTTCCCTCCGGGCTGCCGCTCAGCAGCACCGCGGCGTGATGGAAGAAGGCCTGGCGGGTATAAAGCCCCGTCTGGGCATCGAATTCAATGGCGCTGAGCACAGCGCTGGACTCCCGCATTTTGATGAGGTTGCGGATTCGGCCCTGAATGCCCTTGGGATTGTAGGGCTTTGTAATAAAGTCCATGGCCCCCAGCTCCAAGCACCGCGCCTCGTCCTCCGGCTTGTCGCTGCCCGTGGCCACAATCACCGGCACGGAGGCCAGCAGCGGGTCGGACCGTGTCCGGGCCAGGAACTGGAACCCATCGCACCGGGGCATATAAACATCCAGAATAATCAGCGACAGGCTGCGGTAATTCTCCGACAGAAGCCGGATTCCCTCTTCCCCGTCCTGGGCACACAGCACATCGTAATCCGGCTTCAGCATCTGCACCAGCATTTCCCGGTTGATGGGATTGTCCTCCACCACCAGGATTTCCCGGCGCTGCCCCGATGTTAGGAAAACGCCCCTGGAGGTGGAACCGGAATCGTGCAGCTCATCATCCTCGCAGGCAAAGGCAGCAATAATATCGGAAATGCCATCCCCCTCCCCGACCCGGGTGCAGCGCAGGTCCGCCGCCTCATCTTCCGGCGGCGCGGCGTGCCCCGCGGTGGTGCCAAACACAATGGCATGGCCCATGGTGCCGTCCGGAAGGGGCATTTCCAGGGCCTCGGCTGTCTCATATCCATTTCGGATGGGGCTAAAATAGCGCTTTGGCCCGGCCACGTGGTTGACCACGGGGCAATCCTCACAGGGCTGCTCCTTTCCCCGCAGGCAGCGGTAGCATTCCTGCCCGACGGTAAGCCGCGGGTACAGCCTTTGCGCAGTCGTGTTTGCACCTACAATATGGTAGTCCGCATCTATATAATACGCGCCTGATGGTTCGATTGCCATAATGCGTGAACACCCGCTCTCTCTTTTTAATCGACACTTGCCATATTTTCAGTCCACTAGGGCGTTACTATAACATGATTTTTCTCCGATTGCAACCCAATTTTTGTTGATTTTCAGCAGAATGGTTGAAGTCTCCACAAAACATGATATAATTATCATATCTGTGGACAAAGGAGCTTTCTATGATTACCGTTGCCATTGTTTCCCCCTTCCGTTTTCTGGAAACCATCCAGAAGGTGATTACCGGTCACGATTTTGACTGTGCCTTCCGCTCCTATACCTACGACAGCCTGACAGATATCGACGAAATCTATGCCGACTGCAAGGGCAGCAGCGACATCATCCTTTTTTCCGGTGAGCTGGGCTATCACTATATGCACCGGCACTACCCGGACTGCCCCATTCCCTGCGTCTTTACGGTCTATGGCATCGCGGACGTGCTGAGCATTCTCTTAAACTTTCATCTGCGGCACCCGGATGTGCCCTTAAACCGGCTGTATCTGGATTTTCTGACCCCGCAGAACAACTATCTGAACATTCAGGAGTACCTGCCCAAGGAGCACCTGCCCTACTTCTTCGAGGAGTCGGTTTATGACTACGCCCATATCACCAAGCGCGGAAACGAGCTGTGGCAAGCCGGTAAAATCGACTATGTGGTGAGCCGGAGTCTCAATAATCTGCAGCAGTGGGAAAAGCTGGGGATTCCCTACGAGCCGGTGAATCCCACGGAGCAGATGGTTTATGGGGCCATTATGGAGGCGGTAAATCGGGAGCGGCTCAAAAGCCTGCAGGACAGCAGCGTCGTCACCGTGCTCATCCACCTGCCGGATAAGGAGGGGCTTTCCGAGGAGGAGCGGGAATACCGCACGGCAACCCTTTATAAATTCCTGGTGGATTTCCGCAAGGAGCGGGGGCTGAGCTTCAGCATTGATCACAGCTTCGACCGGTTTGTGGCCCGGGCGACCCTGTCCAACGAGGCCTGCAAGGGGCTGAATCTGCAAAAAATGATAGGGATTCTGCGAAAGAACCTGTCTTTCCCCTTTTCCGTGGGCATAGGGATACACCCCAGCGAGCAAACCAGCCAATACCATGCCGAGCGTGCCCTGCTGGAAAGCACCCGCTACGGCATCAACGAGGGGTTTCTCGTCAGCGGGGACCCGGAGGTCCTGACCGGCCCCCTGAGCCACGCCCAGTCCGTCCGGTACAGCTACAGGGATGGGAACGCCATTCAGTTTGCCAGAAGGCTGGGCATCGACAATACCAACCTTCTGCGTCTGGTGGGCCTGTATCGGAACGACCCGAAGGTCGTCTTGACCGCCGCGGAGCTTGGGCCCATTCTGGGCATCACCTTGCGCAGCTCCAGAAGAATCCTGCAAAAGCTCTTTGACCTGGGCATTATCAAAGCACTTCCCACCCCCGCCGGGGCGGGCCGGGGCAGGCCGGAGCACCGGTACGTCTTCGTTCCGGAGGCCATTGAGCGGGCCATGGCCCAGGAGGCATGAATTCAAAAACCAGGGGAAGCTCAAAAGCCGCCCCTGGTATCCTTATAGAAAATTATCTGCGGTTCGGCCAGGACCCCGTTGTGGGCCTCTATGGCCGCCTGATAGCACGCCTCCACCCGCTTGGCAAACTGCTCGGTGCTGTAGGGCTCCGCGGCAGTGACGGCATTCCGGCGGATGCGGGTTCCCACCGGGCTGAACGAGAGCACCAGGCTTTCCAGCAGCTGCTCATCCGTTTCGCCGGACAGAACGGCGCTGACACCGTCCTCAAATACCCCCAGCAGACAGGGGTCGTTTACCGCGCAGACGCACAGCCCGGAGGCCGCCGCCTCAATGTAAGTCAGGCCCTGGGTTTCGGAATGGGAAGCGCTGACGAAAACATCCCCGATGGCATAGTACCTGTCAATCTCCTCCCAGGGCTTGGCACCGACGATGGAGACGCTTTCCCGGATACCCATGGCCTCGGCCTGCTCCTGCAGGGTCTGTTTCAACGGGCCCTCCCCAATGATGACCAGCTGCACATCCGGGCAGCGCCGCAGAAGCTCCGGGAACACCCGCAGAATTTTTTCCATATTCTTTTCCTTGGCAAGCCTGCCGATGTACAGAAGCACCCGCTTGCCCTCCGGCACACCGCACTCGGCCCGGACAGAAGCCCGCTCCTCCTCCGAATGGAGGCTGGGGGAAAACCGCCGCAGGTCCATGCCGCTGGGGATAATATCAATAGGGGCCTCCACGCCGTACTGCCGCAGCAGATTTTCCGTCTTGGCCGTTGGGGCAACGACCCTGTCAAACCGGTCACACCACCACTCGCTGTAGCGCTTGGCAGCGCTCTTGGCGGCGTTGTCTCCCACACCATGGGTGATGTAATAGGTATAGTCCTCCCAGGCTGTATGGTAGGTATGGACCCGGGCACAGCCCGTGTGCTTCGCCACATACCGGCCCAGAAAGCCCATGACGAATTCGCTGTTGGTATGGACCACATCAAAATGCTCGTCCAGTGCCTGGCGAATAGCTCCATAGCCCGGCAGCGCCACATTCCGGTCCTTCAAAAAGACAAACTGTGCCGAACCCAGATAGTGCAGATGGTCGCTTTGAAAGTTCTCCCAGCCCTTGCATTTGGGACCGTATACATGGACCTCGTGCCCCCGACGCTCCAGCTCCCGGTAGAGATTCAGACAAGAGGTGGCAACGCCGTTGACCTCCGGATAAAAGGTATCGGTAAAAATTCCAATTTTCATTGTGTCTCCCCTTTCTTCCGGCATTATAACACAGGCGGTCCGAGAAAGCAAATTCTAACGGCAAATTTAAGAAAATCTTCCGTTTATCCGGAGGGCACCCGGGAAAAACGGATTGCATTTTGATTTCAAATTGACTATAATAAAGGTATCCATTTCATTTCTTTTGGGAAAGGGGAAAAAGCATGGAATCGAAAAAGAAAAACGACACAGGACTGTTCCTTCTGGAAAAGCGGAAAAAAGGCTTTCTGCGGGTTCTTTTCGGAAGAAACGCGCTGCTGATATTCTCCCTTCTGCTCCAGGCCGCCATTCTGCTGGCAATCTGCTTCTGGTTTGAGGACCGGATTCCCCTTTATCTCGGCGGAAACGCCCTGTTTACCATCCTGGTCCTGCTGATTCTCGTCAACAGCTCCATGGACCCCACCGCCAAAATTACCTGGCTTCTGATTATCAATGTGCTGCCGGTGTTCGGCTGTATTTTCTACGTATGGACCCAGAGCGAATGGGGCCGCAGGACCCTGAAAGCCCTGGTCGCCCGGAGTGAGGCCCTTTCCCACCATCTGATTGCCCAGGAGCCGGAGGTGCTGGAAAAGCTCACCCAGGAGGACCCCGGCGTGGCAGGGCTCAGCCGATACATCGCCTCCTGCGGCAATTTCCCCGTTTTCACCAATACGGACGTTACCTACTTCCCCCTGGGTGAAGACAAGTGGAAGGCCATGCTGCGGGAGCTGGAAAAGGCCCAGAGCACCATTTATCTGGAGTATTTCATTGTGCGGGAAGGTGTCATGTGGGGCAAGGTTCTGGAGATTCTGGCCAGGAAGGCCCAGGAGGGTCTGGATGTCCGGATGCTCTATGACGGCACCTGTGAATTTACCACCCTGCCCTACGACTATCCCAAGCGGATTGAAAAGCTGGGCATCCGGTGCAAAATGTTCTCCCCCATTGAGCCCCTGATTTCCTCCCATTACAACTACCGGGACCACCGGAAGATTCTGGTCATTGACGGGTGCACCGCCTTTACAGGGGGCGTGAATCTGGCCGATGAATACATCAATCAGGAGGTCCGTTTCGGCCACTGGAAGGACACCGCCGTGATGCTCAAGGGCGATGCCGCCCAGAGCTTCAGCCTGATGTTTTTGCAGATGTGGAATGTGGACGAAAAGCAGCCCGTATTCCCGGACACCATAAAGTCCGCTGCCCCCGCCCCCATCCACGGCGGCTTCGTGATTCCCTATGCGGACAACCCCTTGGATAAGCAGAAGCTGGGGGAAATGGTCTACATTGATATTCTGAACCGGGCCCGCCAATATGTTTACATCATGACCCCCTACCTGATTTTGGACGGTGAGATGGAATCGGCCATCAAGTTTGCCGCCCAGCGTGGGGTGGATGTGCGCATCATTCTTCCGGGGATTCCCGACAAAAAGATTCCCTACGCTCTGGCCAAAACCCACTACAGATCCCTGCTGGATGCCGGTGTGCGGCTTTACGAGTACGCCCCTGGGTTTGTCCACGCCAAGGTTTTCCTCAGCGACCAGCGGGAAGCCGTCGTCGGCACCATCAACCTGGACTACCGGAGCCTATACCATCATTTTGAATGCGCCGCGTACCTAAAGGATGTGGGGTGTCTGGAGGACATTTACAAGGACTTTCTGAATACCTTTTTAAAGTGCCGACGGGTGACCTACCGCAGCTGCCGCGAGGAAAAGCTGATTGTAAAAATCACCGGATATCTGGCAAAGGCCATCGCGCCGCTGCTGTAAGCAAGCACCGAAAGGAGTTTATCTATGCACGTTTTAATTCTCAACGGAAGCCCCCGGAAGGGCGGCAATACGGAAATTGCCCTGGGGGAAATGAAGAAAATCTTTGATGAAAGCGGTGTCACCTACACCCAGCTGGATGTGGGAACAAAGGACATCCGGGGCTGCATCGCCTGCGGAAAATGCGGAACACTTGGAAGATGCGTCTTCCAGGACGCGGTCAACGAGGCCGCCCCCCTGCTTGCCCAGGCAGACGGCGTGGTTGCGGCCAGCCCTGTCTACTACGCCTCCGCCAACGGCAATCTGATCTCCTTCCTGGACCGGCTGTTCTACAGCTGCCATTGCGACCTCCGCATGAAGGTTGGTGCCAGCGTGGTCTGCGCCCGCCGGGGCGGCTGCAGCGCCACCTTTGATGAGCTCAACAAATACTTCACCATCTCCTGCATGCCCGTTGCCTCCAGCCAGTACTGGAACAGCATCCATGGCCGCCTGCCCGGGGAGGCAGAGCAGGACGAGGAGGGAAAGCAGACCATGCGCGCCCTGGCCAGAAACATGGTCTTCCTGATGAAGAGCATCGCCCTTGGCAAGGAGGCCTTCGGCCTTCCCGAAAAGGAGCCGCGGGTTGCCACCAACTTTATCCGGTAAATTTTCCATCCCTCATAAGCAAGCAAACCCGTAGAGGTATTTCTGCCTCTACGGGTTTTGCTTATCAGCGGGCGTATTTGCCGCCTTTTTTCGGATTGTAGCGCCGTTTCCTGGGGGTCTTCCTTCCGGATGCCAGCAGCACAATCAGGGCTATCACCGCCACAGCCAGCACACCGGCCATGACCCATACCCAGACCGCACTGTAGATTTTTACAGCGGGGGCGTTCTCCCCTTCCAAGGCAGGTGTCATCGGTTCCGTCTCCGGCTGGGTTTCTACGGGAACCACCACCGGGTCCTCCCGCTCCACCTCGGCCCCGCGGCTGTCGCAGATGCCGGTGCTGAGGCCCGGCTCCTCCTGGGTGGCCTCTTTGACAACCGTCCACTGGGTTACGTTGTGGGCGTGGAGCTGATAGTGGTCCGTATAGGTATAGCCGCAGGTCTGGCAGGTATACTGGGTATAGCCGAAGCTGTCACAGGAAGCGGGCACCACCGTCTCCGTATAGACGGGGTTTTCGCAGGTCTCCGGGCGGAGCTCCACGTCATAGGTCTTGACCTCATTCTTTTGGAGGGAACGGGTATTGTTGTTGATGCCATAATTAAAGTTCATGGTCTTCAGCAGTTCGCCCACCACTTCCCCGCAGTAGGCCCGGCGCTTGGCGCTGTGCTCAAAAAATGTAATTTGAGCATTGATGGTGTTGCCGGTAATCTGGGCGCTCTTTCCCATACCGATGGGATACTGCAGAAGCATACCGGCTGCGCCGCCGCTGTGGACAAAGCCATGCTCGGAAATGTAGGCATCCAGACGGATGTCGCAATCCGTCACAGACAGGAAGCCGGTACCAAAGGCACCGCCCAGAAACTGCTCACTGCTGTTTTCGCTGTCGGTGTCCACACAGATCAGCGTCACATCCACCGTGCAGCCATCGATGCTTCCCACACCGTAGCCCAGCACACCGGCAACCCCCAGCATTCCCTCGTGGGCCCGGAGCTCCAGCTGGCCTGTGACAGTGCAGTTGGACACGGTGCTGTCCATACTGTAGCCCGCAATGCCGCCCAGGAGACAGGGCTCATCCGTCTCCACCAGTGCCCGCAGGTTGATCAGGCCCAGATTCCTGATTTCCGCGTTTTCCAGTCTGGCAAAAAGGCCCGCATAAACAGCCGGATATTCCTTTTGGTTGCCATCCAGGGCCGTGGCAGTGTTCTCCCCGGGTTGGGTCACGGAGAGATTCAGAATACTGTGGCCGTTTCCGTCCAGAGTGCCGGAAAAATCGAAGCAGTTCCAGTCGAACCCCTCCATATCCAGATCCTCCATGAGGATATAGCTGCCGCCGGGGTTTTCTGCCATGGCTGCCAGCTCCTGGGGCGTACGGATTTCCGTAGGCGTATCCTCGGCATACACCGGAAGGACCAATGCGCACAGCAGCAGAAAAAGCCCAAACCATTTTTTCATTTTACTCTCATCCCTATCCGAATTTTTCCTTATTATAGCAGATTTTCCGCTGTTTTGCAACACCGTTGTGGGAAAAGAGGAAAGGGGCCGGTTTATCCGTGTACCGTCTCCGCCTCCTGCTCCCTCTGCACATCCGGGAAGGCGGAATACATGGGCTCCACGTTCTTCCCCCGCAGGGTTCTGTCAATGTAATTCCGGGTGATTTTTCGAACCAGACCGCTGAGGGCCAGAACCCCAACCAGGTTGGGAATGGCCATCAGACCATTGAAGGTATCGCTCAAATCCCAGGCAAGGTCCAGCTGCATGGTGGCACCCACCATAATAAAGCAGACAAAGAAGACCTTGTAATACATGGTTGCCTTGGTTCCAAAGAGAAACTCAAAGGCCTTGGTTCCGTAATGGCTCCATCCAAGGACCGTAGAAAAGGCAAACAGGAGAATGGCAATGGCAATAAAGGCATTGCCAAAGGGGCCAAAATGCATTCCAAAGGCCTCGGCCACCATGGCGGTCTTCTCGGTGGTGGTTAAAACCGCGCCGGCATTCAGGTCCACCAGGCCGCTGGTCAACACCGTCAGTGCCGTTAAGGTGCAGACAACCAGTGTATCGGCAAAGACCTCAAAGATACCCCACATTCCCTGGGCCACAGGCTCCTTAACATTGGAATTGGAGTGGACCATGACGCTGGAGCCCAGCCCCGCCTCGTTGGAGAAAACACCCCGCTTCATGCCCCAGGTCACCGCCGCCTTCACGCCGCTGCCCACAATTCCGCCGCCCACAGCCTTTAAGGCAAAGGCACCTTTGAAAATAGACGCAAAGGCGGGGCCGATATTCCGGTAATTCCAGGCAACAATGGCCAGCGCTCCCAGCACGTAGGCCAGGGCCATCACAGGTACTAATTTTTCCGTTACGGCCGCAATCCGCTTCAGGCCGCCCACCACCACCAGGGCCGCAATGAGCATCAGAAACAGGCCCGTCACCCAATTGGGAATGGAAAAGGCGCTGTTCATATTGGTGGCGATGGAATTGATCTGCCCCATATTGCCAATGCCAAAGCTGGCAAGCACGCAGAAAACGCTGAATAGCAGCGCAAGGACTCTGCCCAGGGTCTTGCAGCCCGGGAAGGTCCCCAAGCCATCACGGAGATAATACATAGCCCCACCGGACCACTCCCCCGCCCCATTCTTCCGGCGGTAGTAGATGCCCAATACATTTTCGGAGAAGTTGGTCATCATCCCGAAAATCGCCACAATCCACATCCAGAAAATGGCCCCCGGGCCGCCGGAGGCAATGGCAGAGGCCACGCCCGCAATGTTGCCGGTGCCGATGGTTGCGGCCAGGGCCGTGCATAGGCTCTGGAACTGGCTGATGGCCCGGTCATCCTTGTGGGTGTGGGCGGTTACGTGCTTGTTCTTAAAAATAGCGCCAATGGTATTTGCCATCCAGTGTCGGAAATGGCACAGCTGGAAACCGTTTGTCAGCAGGGTCATGAGAATACCGGTGCCCACCAGCAGCACCAGCATGGGAAGCCCCCACACAAAGTCATTGACCTTGCCGTTTACCAAGGCAATCCAATCCCGCAGTCCGTTCATCAAAGATTCCTCCCTTTCTGTAAAAAAACAGGAATACCTGCAAGGGGTACTCCTGTCATCCGTTCAGAAAGTTCCAACAGCACTGCCGTGTTGGAAAAAACTCTGTCCTTTTGCCTGAGAGATTCGGTGTTTCCACCCCTTGCACCTTCGGCCTCTGCCATACGCAGATGTCTCCAGAGTGCGATCCACCGGCGGTCCTACCGCAAAAACGCGGTGCCTGAGAGTGTTACTCCTTCGGTCGGGCAGGGCCCTGTTTTCCGTCAGCTTCTTATCGCACGATATTCAGTTTTTCTTGGGCTCAATATATCATAGGCACCCAGGAAATGCAAGAACAAATTTCTAAAAATGCATTTTTCTTATTCCTGTTGCCCGTTCTTGTCCTCATAGCCGTCGGTCAGGGCGGTTGTGGAGGCTTCGGAGATGGCGCGGCCCTCCATGAGGTCGGCAAACTGCGCGCCTGTCATGGTCTCGTTGGCCATCAGGTAATCCACCACCTGTTGGAGCTTCTCGCCGTCCTTGGTAAGGATTGCCTTGCAGTCCTCATAGGCCCGGTCAATCAGGGTTTTCACCTCTTCATCGATGGTCCCGGCTACCTTTTCGGAATAGCTCTTGGTATTCTGATAATCCCGGCCGATGAAGACCTCTCCGTCGTCCAGATAGGAGACGGTGCCCAGCTTTTCGCACATGCCGTAGCGGGCAACCATATCTTTGGCAAGCTTGCTCGCCCGGTCGATGTCATTGGAAGCGCCCACGGAGATATCCCCTACATACAGTGCCTCCGCCACACGGCCGCCCAGGAGCCCCACAATCTGCTCGTACATTTCGTTCCGGGTCAGGTTGGAGGAATCGTCCTTGGGAAGATACCAGGTGGCACCCAGGCTTCTGCCCCGGGGCACAATGGAAATCTGGCGCACCGGGTCATGGGAGGGCAGCCGGTACATGGCAACGGCGTGGCCCGCCTCGTGGATGGCGGTGGTTTTCAAGTCCCGGCGGGACTGCACATGGCTGTGCTTGGCAGGACCGGCAACGATTTTCATAAGGGCCTCGTTGATATCTTCCATATTAATGACCAGCCGGTCCCCACGGGCCGCCATAATGGCCGCCTCGTT
>OIZI01000354.1_pt1 | contig 24426 bp, 20 predicted proteins | sample 1588441 | NCBI WGS metagenome assembly OIZI01 (sample SAMN03283284) | human gut metagenome | biome: human-associated habitat; material: feces | host: Homo sapiens | place: Peru | collected 2012 | reverse complement strand
TTCTCTAACCTGTGCTAGTTTTGCTTCTAGTGCTTCTACTGAATCTACAATATTGTTAGCCATAGATTATAACTCCTTTTTTAAGTTCTGTTAAAATTTTAACAAATATTTTGTCGGTTGTAAATACTATATTTTATTTTCCCTATTTTACACAATAGAAATTGTTTTTAAAAGTCTAAAGTTAGATATTATGCTCCCTATTTTTCCTATTATTTTACATACTGTTTCTTTTAATTTTACATAAGAGAATTATGGGGATTTTTGCAGTTTATTTTGTAAAGTATTATATCTATATAAACGACAATTACAACACATATAAAATGATTATTTTATAAATTTATACACAAAACAAAATCTCATAGATATCACACTTTTTAACGGGCGAACGATGTTCGCCCCTACGACTGTAAGCCATAAAATGATATAGAATTTTGTAATCAATATATTTCCACAAAAGAAAAAATAAGCCCTATGAAAGGCTTATTTTAATTCTTTTAAATAATATTAAAATGTTCAAGTAAAATCTTGATACCAAGACAAATAAGGATAATACCACCGGCGAGTTCTGCTTTGTTCTTATACTTTAGACCGAAGATATTACCAATCTTCACACCTAAACAAGAGAGCAAAAATGTTGTAATACCGATAATAATTGATGCTAAGGTTGTATTTAGAAAGTCGCCAAGCATTGATGAAATATTAACATCAACGCAAGCAAAGGTAACACCTACTGCTAAAGCATCAATGCTGGTAGCAATAGCCATTGTAAACATAATCTTTACACCTAAGCTATCGTTAGCCTTTTCTTCTTCCTTAGAAAGTGACTCCTTAATCATATTACCACCAATTAAAGAAAGCAAAACAAACGCTATCCAAGGGGTGATACTTGTAATGTAGCCTGTAAAACCGGCACCTAAAAGGTAACCAATCATAGGCATCAAAAACTGAAAGCCCCCAAACCACAGACCACATACTGCCATTGTCTTAAAATTAATCTTAGGGATTGCCAAGCCCTTACATACAGAAACTGCAAATGCGTCCATTGAAAGCCCTACTGCCAATAAGATAACTTCAACTAAACTCATAATAATTCTCTTTTCTTTGAACTCTGCTCTCTATAATACAATAAAGGAAGATATTTGTAAACACTTTAGTAAATATCTTCCTTTTATATATTCATATGAAATTTTATTTAAAGAAATGAATTATTATTCTTCAACTGCACTCATAAATTTATTATAAATTTCCGGGTTAATTCTCTTAATTGAAATCGGTTTATGATTTTCATTTACAAAACAATGGGTTGAGTGACCTGTACAAGCCAATGAATTGTCTGAAGTAAAATGAATTTCATAATCAAACTTCATCTTTACACCATTAAAATAAGTCATCTTGATATAAACTGTAAATTCATCTAAAGCGCACAGTGACTTATGGTACTTAGCATAAACATCAACAACAGGAATAATCATATTTTGTCGTTCCATTTCAATTAAGTCACAACCGATTTGATCCATTGCATAAATTCTAGCTTCTTCAAAATAGCGAATATAGTTAGAATGATGGACAATAGACATTCTGTCAGTTTCATAATAATTAACTTTGCGAATATATGGTTTAAATTTCACAAAATCACTTCCTTAATAATAATCCTGCTTCAAAGTCTTTTTTAGCTTGTTCTTTAACCTTATAATGTTGTTTCTTACCTGTAGCAGTATGTGGCAGTTCATCAACAAAGCGATAATATCTTGGGCATTTGTACTTTGATAGATTTGGGTGTTTATCACAATAATCAATCATTTCCTTGACTGTAATTGACTTATCCTCAGGGATAATGTAAGCAACAAGCACTTCGCCTCTTGTTTTGTCAGGTACAGAAGTAACAATACTTTCCTGAACCTTAGGGTGCATATTTAGCACTTCTTCAATCTGTGGTGGATAAATATTTTCACCACTACAGATAATCATATCATCCTTACGACCTGCAATAGTTACATATTCTTTGTCATCCCAAGTAGCAAGGTCACCTGTATATAGATAGCCCTTATAGTACTTTTCTTTTGTAACTTTAGGGTTATCAAAGTAGCACATAGTTGACTTTGATGGTGACTTGATGATAACTTCACCAACCTCTTTACCGTCTTTAGCTACAAATTCATTAGGTTCAGCTTTTTTGTCTTCATAAGCCTTAACAACTCTAACATCATCATCAGTACATGAACGACCTGCTGAACCTGACATTTCAGGTAAATCATATGGTCTAAGGAATGTATTCCAGAATGTTTCTGTTGTACCGTAGCCATTGAAAATATTTTCTGTTAGTGTTTCTTGGAAACGAATACACTGAGCCTTTTCAAGTGGTGAGCCCATTGTAACAATACCCTTGATTTTTGATAAATCTACAGGGTGCTTTTCTTGACGAGTTGCAAGAGAAGTTAGAACTGCCGGTACACCAACAAGGAAAGTTACACCATACTTTTCAGCATAAGTTAGACAAACTCTAGGGTTATAATTACGCAAAATTACAACTGAACCACCGGCATAAAATGTTGGTGTAAGTCCACCTGAATGTAATCCACCTCTATGGAACCAAGGTGTCATATTCATAGTAACATCAGTTGGATTAAGTGGGAAATGCATAATAACATCATGAGCAGAAAGTACTTCGTTAATGTTATTTAGTGGTACACCCTTTGGCAAAGATGTTGTACCGGAAGTAAACAGTCTTGTAACTTCATCATAAATATGAGGCTGAAAGTCAACTTCAGGGTCAGTATCAGGAGCATCCTTCATAAAGTCTTCAAAACGGATATGTCCCTTTGGTAAAGTTTCACACTTATTATCATAGTCAACCATTAGCACAACTTCAGGCTTTTCAACGCAAAGTGCCAATGCTTGTTCCATTTCGTGCATATACTCATAATCATAAATAAACACCTTAGGCTTATTGTGATTAATAAGCAATGAAGTTTCACCTGCTGCTAAGTTAAAGTTAGCAGGACAGTTAATAGCACCAATCTTCTGTGGTGCAATATATGAAAGTGCAAACTGTGGTGAATTTGGAAGTAGATAAAGTACAGTATCGTTCTTCTTCACACCACTTGCTTTTAGTGCATTTGCAAGACGGTTTGCATCTTTGTTAAGTTCTTCATAAGTCCAGATTTGTTCCTTTTGAGGATCTACCATTGCAGTTTTGTAACCAAAACGGCGAACATTTCGCATAAAGCCATTTAGCCATGTAAATTCATGTTCAAATGTGTCCTTAAACATTGTAATATCATAAGTATAACTCATAAAATAACCTCTATCTTTTTATTATGGAACAAACCTTTAGGGTTAGTCCACTTTATTTATTATATTTACCAACAATTACACTACTATTCTGACCACCAAAACCAAGAGAGTTGCTCATTGCAAAATCAATATCTTTCTTTAGTGGTTCATCCTTAACAAGGTTAAGGTCGATTTCTTCATCAACTTCATGTAGGTTAAGAGTATGAGGAATAACACCCTCAGTTACTGCCTTGATACAAGTGATACATTCAGTAATACCACCTGCACCCATCATATGACCTGTTGCACCCTTTGTTGAAGAAACATAAGGCTTATAGTCACCGAATACTGAGTTAATTGCTATACCTTCAACAACATCACCTTTGTGTGTTGCAGTACCATGTGCGTTAATGTAACCGATTTGGTCAGAATTAATACCGGCTTCTTCAATAGCCAGTTTCATTGCTCTAATTGCACCGTCACCTTCCGGATGAGGAGCAGTAATATGATATGCGTCACTTGTGTTGCCACAGCCTTTTAGTTCGCAGATAATATTTGCACCACGAGCAAGAGCGTGTTCTTCTGTTTCTAGCACAAGTGCACCACCACCTTCGCCAATTACGAAACCATCTCTGGTAACATCAAATGGACGAGAAGCAGTTTGTGGATTTTCGTTATTCTTAGAAAGTGCCTTTGCGTTAGCTAATGAGTAGATAACGATTGGACATAGTGCACTTTCTGCACCTACTGCTATCATTGTATCAGCCTTACCGGCTTGCATTAACATTGCAGCAGTATAAATTGAATCACCGCCTGATGAACAAGCAGTATTTATAGTAAATGATGGGCCTTGAATATTGTGCATAATTGCAATATGTGTAGCAGCAACATTACCTAGAATTTTCGGAATAAATCTAGGACCGACCTTTTTATGAGAAGCACCTGTCAGTGCTTCTTGAGTATAAGCAGTTGTTGCAATACCGTTTAGAGCAGTACCCATAACGATACCTGTTCTTGTTGGGTCAATCTTTACTTCACTCATTTTTAGAGCTTCTTCTGCTGCAATATAAGCATACTGCATAAATGGGTCTGTTTGTCTTAGAATTTGCTTAGGAATATAATCTGCTGGATTAAGATTCTTGATTTCTCCGGCAAACTGAACTGCTAGTTCTGATGGGTCAAAAGAAGTGATTCTATCAATACCACTTTTGCCATCTAGCAGATTTTTCCAATATTCATCTACACCAATGCCTATTGGTGTAACTGCACCCATACCTGTAATTACAATTTTCTTCATTTTGTGAAAGTCCTTTCAATACGCGTATATATTTTAGTGTGCGTCCACACTAAAGCAAGAATAAATAAAACCATTAATGTTCTTTTAACTTACAATAAGAATTATATCAAAGTAAGAAAAATTTAGCAATAAGCTATATAATGCTGAATATCTATAATCAACATCAGTTTATGCATATATTGCATAAATAATAATTATATTTCTTATTAAGAATTATAATATACTTTTCTAATGATATTCTTTAATAAACAATAGGTGGTGAGCTTTATGGATATAAATTTAATTAAATATTTTGTTTCTGTTGCACAGAATTTAAATTTCTCAGAGACAGCAAGGCAGAACTTTGTTTCTCAAAGTACAGTTTCAAGAGGTATCAAAGAAATGGAAAAGGAACTTGGTGCATCTCTATTTTCTCGAACAAAGAGAAATGTTGTACTTACTCCTGAGGGAAAAGCACTTCTCCCCTATGCAATGGAAATTATTGAAAACCTTAACTCTGCAACATTTATAATAGATAAGCTACAGAAGGGTATTGACGGTAAACTTACTGTAGGTTATGACGAAACAAGTGGACCTTATATTAGTAAATACCTACAAGGATTTGTGGCTAAATATCCGGACATAACAGTTGACATTAAGAAAATTCAAGTTAGTGAGGAAATTTTGGCACTTGATAACAATGAATATGACATTGTATTTATGCTTAGAGATATGATGCCTGATTCTCCGGATATTGACCATCTTGATGCTTATGATGACACACTTTCTGTTATTAGCAAAAAAGGATTACTAGCCGGTGGTGGAATTGACTTTGACCAACTTCATCAACAAAATATTGTTTTGCTTTCCGAGGTCATCAGTCCTATTCTTTATATGGAAATTTTGGACTTATTCAGAACCTACAACATTATTCCTAACATAGTAAACAGATATGATGATGTTCGTTCAGTAGTTACTGCAGTATCAGCCGGAATCGGTATTTCTATTTTGCCTACTTCACTATGTAGAGCAATGTTCAACAGTCAATTTGAAATTCATAGAATTAAGGGTATTGACACTTCAATTTCCTACATTATGACTTGGAATAAAGCTATGCGTAATCCCGGTACTAAGTTGTTTCTTAAAGAGGCAAATAAGGTTAATGTTGAGGATGTTTAAATTTTGATTGTTATTACCTATTCATAAATCAAAGTTTATTATATTTATCATAGTAAAAAAGCTCTGTACTAACTATTAAAGTTAGACAGAGCTTTTTGTTATTTAATTAAAAATTAAAAGTTATGAGAACAGAATTCTATCGTTATCAAGGGCTTCTCTTTTCTTCATACTATACATTTGAAGAAGGTCATCCCTATTCATATTCTTTCTTTCGTTATATGGAATATCAAGAATAATCTCACCACTGTCCATCATAATTGTACGATTACCTGTGGTAAGTGCTTGATTTAGGTTATGGGTAATCATCATTGTAGTAATATTATTTTCTGCAACAATTTGCTTAGTGATTTCCATAACTTTCTCAGCAGTTGCCGGATCTAAGGCAGCAGTATGTTCATCAAGTAACAGAAGTTTTGGAACTGCAAGTGTACACATTAGTAGTGTTACAACTTGTCTTTGACCACCTGAAAGAAGTCCTACTTTATTCTTTAGTCTATCTTCAAGACCCATGTTGTATCTTGCAAGTTGTTCTTTAAAGAACTTTCTCATTTTGTCATTTACTGCTGACTGAAAAATTCTTCTTCTGCCTTTGCTATATGCAAGGGCTAGGTTTTCTTCGATAGTCATATCAGGTGCAGTACCCTTCATAGTATCCTGAAACACTCTGCCGATTACTCTTGCTCTCTTATGTTCTTTCTTATAAGTAATATCTTCATTGTCAAGAATAATCTTGCCACTGTCACATAGGAAAGAACCACAAACAGCATTAAAAAGTGTACTTTTACCGGCACCGTTACTACCTACGATAGTAACAAAGTCACCCTTATCTAAATGAAGTGAAAGGTTGTTAAGGGCAGTATGTTCATTTACTGTACCCTTAGAAAAAACTTTAGTAACATTATTTACATCAAGCATTTCTTCCACCTCCGTGTTTAATCTTAAATCTGGCAATATAATACTTAAATGCCGGAATAGAAAGTGCTACTGCAACAATAATAGCAGTAATTAGTCTGATAACCTGAGCAGTAAAGATACCGGAATTAATTACCCAAGTAATGATAAATCTGTAGATAACTGAACCTACAATTGCAGAGATAAGACCAAGAGTAACGCCACGCTTACCCATAATAGCTTCACCGATAATTACTGATGCCAAACCAACAACAAGGATACCGTTACCGGAAGAAATATCTGCATAACCTTGATATTGAGCAATAAAGCTACCACTAAGTGCGATTAGCCCGTTAGCTAACATTAGTGCAACAATCTTGCTAACATCAACATTAATAGAAGATGCTCTAACCATATCTTCATTATTACCTGTTGCTCTTAGGCATAGACCGAAGTGTGTTCTAAAGAACCAAATCATAACAAGTACACAAACAACTACTGCAACAAATGAAAGAATCATCTTTGCATTATGTCTGCCAAAAATATCAAGACCAATATTATCAAATAAATTATCAACTGATGTGAATACTCTTGAGTCCTTTGGAATATTTACATTTGGTGAACCAAGTATCATAAGGTTTACGCTATATAGTCCACACATTGAAATAATACCGGCTAAGATAGGGTGTATTCTCATCTTTGTCTGTAAAAATCCTGTTACAAAACCTGCACAACAACCGGCTAGGAAAGCAAGTAAAATACCTAGCCAAGAGTGGTTCTCATTTGCTACAACTGCTGATACTGCCAGACCTAAGGTAAAGCTACCCTCTGTTGTAAGGTCAGGAACATTCATTATTCTAAAGGATATGTAAAGTCCAAGAGCCATAATTCCGTAAATGAAACCCAGCTCAAGTCCTCCCAAAATAACATTAAGGCTCATAAATAACCCCTTGTACTTCTAAATTTCTTTTGTGTTTTTATTTTTAGGACGAATATAAATTTCGCCCCTACATTGTTTTATCTATCAGATTATTCTTATATAATCTAAAAATTGTACCAAAACAATCCCTCCGTCACCTTTGGTGACACCTCCCTTTACACAAGGGAGGCTGATAAGTTTGTTCTAATCTTAGGAATTCACATAGGACAAAGTTTTAATTTATCCTATTTTCCCTCCTTCCGACAAATTAGTTTCATTTAGATGAAACTAATTTCCCACCTCCCTCGTCTGAGGGAGGCTTTGTTAGTTTGTACTTAATTTAAGTTTCGCTAACAAAGGAAAGATTGTAATAAATTAATAGTCTGTTTTCTTACGGACGAATGATATTCGCCCCTACATTCTAAAACTATAAGTCTGTACTAAATTCTAAACTATAATTTTAAACTAATTTAATTAGTTCTTTGCGTCATTAACCTGATTAACTGTATCTTTACCAAAGTCAATACTATCTAGGTTAATACCGATAGCTTTTGCGTCATCCTTATTAACTGTGACGTAGTCATAAGGTACAACGATTGATGGAATATTTTCTACCTTTTCACCTTCAAAATACTTTGCTGCTAAATCGGCTGTCTTTTCACCAATACCAATATCATCAATAGCCTTTGTACCTAGACAACCTGAATCAACCATTGTTGCTGAAGAACCGTAAACTGCTACTTTGTTTTCTCTTGCAATTTCGGTAATTGTACTCATAGCACCTTGCATAACTGCATCATTAGGAATAAAGATTGCGTCACACTTTTTACATAGGCTTTCAACTGTTGTAGCGATTTCGCTATCTTCTACAACTGCACCTTCTGTATATTTAATATTCTTACTTTCTAGGTAATTCTTTGCCTGTTCAACTGTGTTAACAGCTGCATCTGTCTTTGAAGAATATAGTAGACCGAAGTTCTTTGCTTTTGGTGTCATCTGTTTTGCAAGACCAAAAATTTCTTCTACAGGAATTGCATTTGATGTACCTGTTGCATTCATATCAGGCTTATCCATATCCTTAATAACACCGGCTGCTACAGGAGCAGAAACTGCACAGAAAAATACAGGAATATCTGATTCTTGGTTTACCATACTCTGAGTTGCAGGTGTTGCAACAGTAAATACTGCATCATAGTCACCGTTAGCTACTGACTGAGTAATTGTGTTTAGGTTTGTTTCGTCACCATCGGCACATTGATAATCAACATCCTTGTCGCTAGAGATATAACCCTTAGCCTTTAGACCTTTAATGATACCTTCACGCATATCATTAAAAGCACCGTTTTCTACTTGCTGAATAATAGCAACTTTCTTTGTTTTGCTTGATGAACCGTCACTACCGTTACAACCAACAAATAGTGTAGCCATCATTACTACAGTTAAGATTACTGCAAAAATTTTTTTCATTTTTTAACCCTCCAATAAAGTTTTTGTTTTATTATAATTTGACAACTTGTCAAAAGCATCCACTAACATTTCTTCTGTTACTACATATGGGTTGTGGTCAGCATCAGGCATTTCAAGAGTTTTCTTGATTACTGCCGGTAAATCTTTTTCTTCAATTTCTACATCAGCAATAGAAGTTGGAAGTCCCACACTCTCATTAAAATCATACATTTTCTTAAACATATCGTACTGCTTATCTACTAACAAAAGAATCAGTACACCAAAACCGACAACTTCACCGTGAATATGATTTTCTTCAATATGTGGAAATGAAGTCAGTCCATAGAAAATACCATGTGCAAGACCGGTATTGTAATCTATAATATGTTCTGCTGTTAATAAAATTGATGCAATACCTGTTGTAATAGCAATTGAAAGTACAGTTTGTTCAAACTCATAGGAATTAACCTTATTCTTATTATCTTCCAAAGCCTTCTTACCATACTTCAAAATTGGTTCAAGGCACATTTGACTGATTACAACACCAAGTCTGTGATAATGAACTAAAGTATCTTCTCCCCTAGAAGAAACAGAACTTTCAAAATACTTTGCATATGTGTCGCCCATACCTGCCCATAAATATTTTGATGGTGACTTACACAACAAGCTTGTATTTATAAATGCATGTTTAGGTGGCTTTTCAAAGAAGAATGGTTGTTTGAAAACACCTTCCTTAGTATACATAATTGAAACACAAGTTACCGGTGAACAGTTACTTGCAATTGTAGGAAATGTGAAAACCGGTTTATTTATCTTTACTGCAAGACACTTTGTAGTATCAAGTGCTTTACCACCACCAACTGCAAAAAGATAATCGGCTTTCTTTACACTTTCATTCTCAGCTAATTCATCTACATTTTCAAAACAAGACTCTCCACCATACCACACAAAGTCAATGATACTTACTTTAGTATCTTTTGTGGCTGAGATTAATAATTCTTTTGCAGAATTAATTGCTTTGTGTCCACCGATAACAACTGCTTTGCTACCATATGGACTACAGATTTTTTCAATTTTTTCATAAACATTATCTCCAACAGAATATGAAGGCAAGTTTATACTATAATTTTCCATAATATCACCTAACAAAAAATCCCATACGCATAAAGCGTATGGGACGAATTATCGTGGTACCACCCAAGTTCTGATAATTCCGTAAAAGAATTATCACTCTAGTCTTTAACGCAGACTTACGGATTAGCTACTAAAATTCGCCTTTCCCTCTGTGGCCCATTTGTCAGCATAGTTTCCGTAGAACTTCCACCACCATCTACTCGCTAAAGGTCTTTTGCCGTTTTACTCCCACATCATCGGTTTGAATGGTATTTATTTTTCTTTTACTGAATAATTATTTAAAATAACTATCAACATTTATTATTATAACACTATTTTAATTGTTCTTCAACTATAAATCTTGGTCTGTGCTTACTTTCCATATAAATTTTTCCTATGTACTCACCAACAACACCGATTGCAAGTAGCTGAAGACCACCCAATGCCCAAATTGAAACAATAAGTGATGACCAACCTGAAACAGTATTGCCGATAATCCACATAATAAAACTATAGATTAACATAATTAAGCTAATGCAAAATACAATAGCACCTAAAGAAGTAATCATTCTGATAGGTTTCATTGATAGGCTGGTAACACCATCCCATGCAAGACCTAACATTTTCTTAAGTGGGTACTTACTTTCACCGGCAAGTCTTTCACTTCTCTCATACTCAACAACACTTGACTTAAAGCCAACAAGTGGTACAAGACCTCTTAGGAATAGGTTAACTTCCTTAAATTCTGCCAAAGCATTTAATGCTCTCTTGCTCATTAATCTAAAGTCAGCATGGTTATAAACTACTTCAGCACCTAGCATTGAAAGAACTTTATAGAAACCTTGTGCAGTCATTCTCTTGAAAGCAGTATCTGTTGCTCTCTTACTACGAACACCATAAACAATTTCAGAACCGTTTTCAAAGTCCTTAATCATTTCATCAAATGTGTTAATATCGTCCTGTAAATCGGCATCAATAGAAATTACACAATCACAGTCATCCTTAATTGTCATAAGACCACCTAGAAGTGCATTTTGGTGACCTCTGTTTCTGCTCATTTTGATACCGTTTACATATTTATTCTTGTTATGTAATTCATCAATGATAGTCCAAGTTTTGTCCTTACTACCATCATCAATATAATAAATCTTACTGTCACTTGTAATAAGACCATCATTAATCATCTGGTCATATTTCTTAGTTAATTTTTCTGTTGTATCATAAAGTACTTCTTCTTCATTATAGCAAGGAACTGCTAAATATAATTTTACCATAACTTCCTCCTGAAAAATAGTTATAACTAAAATTTTTACCCAAATAAACTTTACTAAAATAGATTTTAAGTAAAATTCACCCTATCTTCACAATTATATCACTTAAGATACTTAAAATCAATGACAGAATAATGAAAGAACAGAATTTGGAAATAAATTACTAAAATCTATTTATTTTGGAATATATATATGGTATAATATGTACGAATGAAGGAGGTTGCTATGAACATTCCATCACTTTTAATACCAAAAGCTCATGTTGAGTATCTAAGAACAAAGGACTCTATTGAATTTGCACTAGATATATTTAGAAGAAATTCATACTCTGCCGTACCTGTTATCAATTCTGATGGCATTTACCGAGGTACAATCACAGAAGGTGATTTCTTGTACTACATAATGGACAATCCGGATGCAGACCTAAAGAAAGTTAAGGTTAGAAACATTCTTAGGGAAGACTTTTATGAGGCAGTAAAAATCACTGCAAGTATAGATAAGCTACTTATTAAATGTCTTGACCAAAACTTTGTTCCTGTTACTGATGACAGAGATGTTTTTGTTGGTATTGTTACAAGAAAAGTAATCTTTAAAAACATCTACGAAGAACAACTTAAAATTAAATACGGTTCAGAATAATATACATTATATAATGTATATCAAACTAAGCAATCAAAAAACTCCTTAGCCGTTTGGTTAAGGAGTTTTCTTATGTCTTTAATTAATTTACTGAAAGTGGGATTGTTTCGCCTGTATATCTAACAATCATTGAAGTAAGTGCTTTTACAGTTACAGTGTCACCGGCTTTATATGTTTTACCGGAAAGTTCATCTGTAAAGTCATAATTAGCCTTGAAAGTTACATCGTCAGTTTTGTTATTATGGATAACAAACATTGAATAATCTCTGCTATCATCAGTTACTGAGTAACCGTAGATACCATCATTTGCAATAGATGTACTATAGTTGCCTGTATAGAAAATCTTGTATTTATTTCTAATGCTAATTAGTTTCTTGTAATGTTCAAGAACACTACCGTCAACATTTTCTTGTTCTTCAACTGAGATACCGTCATTAGCCTTAGTAAATTTTTCTGACCCACTCCATGAACGAATTGAATTCATCTTTGTTGCACCCTTACCGTCACGAGCAGTGTACCAGTCCATTGCCTCTCTTCTGTTAGGGTCAGATGAACCACTTGTACCACCACCGGACTGACCTAGTTCATCACCATAGTAAATCCAAGGCATACCCTTTATAGTCATCTGAACACTACCGGCAAGTTTAATTCTTGCAGTTGCAATTTCTTTATCAGAATTTTTCTTATCAATTTCATAAGCAATTCTGTTTACATCATGGTTACTAAGCATTACGGAGTTAATAGTAGTCTTAGAAACATTAGGTGTTTGTCTTGCACTTTCTAGAATTCTCTCGTTATATGATTGACTACTATTTGCAATATTCTTCTTAGTACCCTTTGCCATTGACTTTATTTCACTCATATTATAGAAGTCAAAGTTAGAGTCTAGGTCAGCAAAGAACTTTGCCTGTGTTGCTTCCATATCAGTTTCCGGCCATACTTCACCGATACAAAAAGCATTAGGATTCTTTTCTTTTACATGGTTTTCAAAGTGTTGCCACCATTCATGTGTTACAGAACCTTCTTTTTCATCAACATGAAGTTTACCGGAATTGATAGTATCATCAATATGCATTGCACCATCTAATCTAAAACCATCAATACCCTTATCTAGCCAGAAGTCTGCAACAGAGTCAACTTCGTTCCAAACATCTTTATTCTGATAGTTTAGGTCCGGCATATTACCGTTAAAGCAAGAATAATATCTCTCACGCCTCATAGCTGACCAAGTCCATAACGATGTCTGTACTGATGGAATAGTCTGTGTACCATCATTCCATACATAATAATCTTTATACTTACCGGACTTCTTAACAGAGTCCTTAAACCACTGATGCTGATAAGAAGTATGGTTTACAACTAGGTCCATAACAACCTTAATGCCATTATCGTGAAGAGTATTCATCATATAGTTAAAGTCATCCATTGTACCATAATCTGCACAAACATCATTATAGTCTGTTACATCATAACCATGGTAAGAATTTGTCTTGTTAAATGGCATTAGCCATACAACATTAACGCCTAGTGACTTTAGGTAATCAACCTTTTCAGCTACACCACGGAAGTCGCCACAACCGTCACCATTGCTATCATAGAATGAACGAACAAAAATTTCATAACCTACAGAAGAAGTTCTCCAATCATTATCTGCCTTTGCAGCAAAAGTACTAATCTTCTTAGTTATGTACTTTTGGATAATTGTTGCATCCTTAACATCTATTTTGCCATCTTCATTTACATCGGCATAAGTTTCGTCAATAGAATCAATGCTCTTGTTAAGATACTTCTGAATAGCAGTTGTATCCTTTACATTGATTTTATTATTGCCATCAGCATCGCCGAATTTGTTTACATCTACAGTAGATGTAGTTTCTTTTGTTTGGGTAGTAGTTGTTTCATTTTCATCTGCATTTACTGAGATAGTTGCAGAAGCACCGGCTACCATAGCCAAAGAAAGTAAAATTGAAATTAATTTTTTGCTCATAGCGTTACCTCCTACATATTATAGGTTCATTATATCATTTTTTCTTACTTATAGGCAATAATATTTTGGAAAAAATAAAAAAATTTACAATTTGATTATACTTCCAAATCCAAGTAAGTGTAATTGTATATTTTTAACAGAAATATAGATAATGCTTGAAATTTATTATTATGTATGCTAGAATATATGAATAAAATATTAATAAGGAGGTTGTTTCGAATATGTTAACAACTTTAACCTATTTATCAGCCATCGGGGGTGTAGTTGCTCTGATTTATGCAGTTATATTGGCTGTAAGAATTAACAAAATGGATTCAGGTACTAAAAAGATGAAAGAAATCGCACAATCTATAAACGAAGGTGCAAAGGCATTTTTGTTTTCGGAATACAAAATTCTTGTAATTTTTGTTGCAACTGTATTTGTTGTTATTTCAGTTTGTGGAATTATTACAAAAAGTGATGTGCTAAACTACAGAACTGCACTTGCGTTTTTAATTGGTGCAATACTTTCTACTTTAGCCGGTTACTGTGGTATGAGTGTAGCTACTAAGGCTAATGTCAGAACTGCTAATGCTGCTAAAGAAAAAGGTATGAACAGTGCATTATCTACTGCCTTTAGTGGTGGTGCAGTTATGGGTATGTGCGTTAGTGGTCTTGGACTGCTGGGTGTTTGCCTAATTTATGCACTTACCGGGGATGACAACATTCTATTTGGTTTTTCACTGGGTGCATCATCAATTGCTCTATTTGCCAGAGTCGGTGGTGGTATCTATACAAAAGCTGCCGATGTTGGTGCTGACCTTGTCGGTAAGGTTGAAGCAGGTATTCCTGAAGATGACCCAAGAAACCCTGCTACTATTGCCGATAATGTTGGTGACAATGTTGGTGATGTTGCCGGTATGGGTGCTGACCTATTTGAAAGTTATGCCGGTTCTCTTATCTCTGCTATTTCACTTGGTGTACTTGCATTTAGTGGCAGTTCTTCTTGGAAATATGCAGTATTTCCTTGTTTACTTTCTGCTATCGGTCTTATTTCTTCTATTATCGGTACATTATTTGTTAGAGGCAAGGATGGTAAAAATCCTCAGAAAGCACTTAACACAGGTACTTATGTAGCATCTGCTTTAGTAGTAATTTCTTCAGTTTTACTAAGCTACTTTATGCTGGGAACATTTAGATTTGCCATTGCAATTATTGCAGGTTTATTGGTTGGACTGCTAATCGGCACAATTACGGAAATGTATACTTCCGATAAATTTCCATTTGTAAAGAAAATTGCTAAACAAAGCGAAACAGGTTCTGCTACAACAATTATCAGTGGTATTGCAGTAGGTATGCAAAGTACACTTATCCCTATTATTCTTATTGGTGTTGGCATTTTTGTTGCTTACTTTGTAACTAACGGTACAGGTGCTGACGGTACTTCCGGTATTTATGGTATTGCACTTGCTGCTGTAGGTATGCTTTCTACAACAGGTATTACAGTTGCAGTTGATGCTTATGGTCCTATTGCCGATAATGCAGGTGGTATTGCTGAAATGAGTGACCTACCCAATGAAGTTAGAGAAATTACTGATTCTCTTGACTCTGTAGGTAACACAACTGCCGCTATCGGTAAAGGCTTTGCTATCGGTTCTGCTGCTTTAACTGCACTTGCACTATTCTTTACATTTGCACAAAAGGTTAACCTAGCTACTATTGACATTATGAACTACAAGGTAGTTATCGGTTTATTGGTTGGTGGTATGCTACCTTTCCTATTTTCTTCACTTACAATGGACAGTGTAAGTAAAGCTGCACAAAGTATGATTGAAGAAGTTAGAAGACAGTTTAGAACAATTCCGGGTATTCTTGAGGGTAAGGGTAAACCTGACTACAAAAACTGTGTTGCTATCTCAACTCACGCAGCACTAAGACAGATGATTCTACCTGGTGTTTTGGCTATTGTATCCCCTATTATTATCGGTGTATTACTTGGCGCTGAAGCTCTTGGTGGTATGCTTGGTGGTTCTTTAACAACCGGTGTATTACTTGCAATCTTTATGAGTAACTCCGGTGGTGCTTGGGATAATGCTAAGAAATACATTGAAGGTGGTCATCATGGCGGCAAAGGTTCACCTAGCCACAAGGCTGCTGTAGTCGGTGATACTGTTGGTGACCCATTTAAGGATACATCAGGTCCATCAATTAATATTCTTATTAAACTTATGACAATTGTTAGCCTTGTATTTGCTCCATTATTCGGTAACGGAATTATCGGCTAATATTCTATAAAATGCATAATTTTTATAAAAGTCTTGTTGCTAAATAGAAGTAACAAGGCTTTTTTCTTTTAAAAAAATATAATACAAATTATTTAAAATTGTTAATATTATATTCATATATATTGTGTTTATTAACTATAAACTTACACTATAAATTGTTAAAAATGATAATAGTAAAATGACTTGATTTTTGATATAATATAGTCGTATATTAATGTAAGGAAATATGTAGTGATTTCCTTACAAATATAAAATACAGAAAGGTAAGAAATTATGAAAAAACAGATCTTATCTGTTGTTCTATGCTTATCAATGTTATTGTCTATCTTTGCAATTAACCTAACAGTTAACGCAACTACAGTCAATAAGAATGAATCAAAAGCAAGTACAACAGACAAAAAAACTGGCGTTTCAAAAATCACAAGTGCAAATGACTTCACTTGGGATAATGCAAATGTCTATTTTCTACTAACTGACCGTTTTAAAAACGGTAACACAAGTAATGACCACTCATATGGTCGTGCAACAGACAAAGATGGCTCTCCACTATCAGGCTGGGATACAGCTCCTGGTACATTCCATGGTGGTGACTTTGCCGGTGTTACACAGGAAATCGAAGATGGTTACTTTGATAACCTAGGTGTAAACGCAATTTGGATTTCTGCTCCTTACGAACAGATTCACGGCTATGTTGATTCAGGTAAGGGTTTTGCCCACTATTCATACCACGGTTACTATGTTCTTGACTACACAGAAACAGATGCTAACTTTGGTACAAAAGAAGAATTCCAAACACTTGTTGATACAGCTCATAAGCATGGTATCCGTGTTGTACTTGATATTGTTATGAACCACTCAGGCTACAATTCAGTTGCCGATATGGAAGAATTTGGTTTTGGTACACTTCTTCCAGGTGCATCTGATTTCAAGTATAAACTAAACGATATTAGCGATGTAAACAGTAACATTGACTACAGCACATCTGCTTCAGATTGGGGCAAATGGTGGGGCAATGACTGGATTCGTTCAGGTCTTCCTGGATATACCGGTGGTGAAGGCGGTAGCGACCTAACAAGATGCCTAGAAGGTCTTCCTGACTTTAGAACAGAACAGACAAAGGAAGTATCTATCCCTCCTATTTTAAAAACAAAATGGACTAAGGAAGGTACATATGACCAGAAGGTTGCTAAATACGGCAACTCAGGTAGAGTTAATGATTACCTAACAACATGGCTTTCTGAATGGGTTTCTCAGTATGGTGTTGACGGTTTCCGTTGCGATACTGCTAAGCACGTTGAAATGGCTTCATGGAAAAAGCTAAAAGATAAATGTGTATCTGCTCTTAAGACTTGGAGACAGAACAACCCAACTAAGGCCGGTGCTGATTGGGATGAAGACTTCTGGATGACAGGTGAATGTTGGGATCACAACATTGGTTCTGGATATGATTCATACTTCACAGAAGGTGGATTTGACTCAATGATTAACTTTGATACATCAGGTAGTCCACTTCCTGCAGCAAGTTCAATCAATGGTAAGTTCCAACACTATGCAGATTCTATCAACTCAAACGATAAGTTTAACCAGCTAACATACATTTCTTCTCATGACTCAAATCTTGCTCGTTCATCAGACATGGCATATCAGGGTTCTGCTCTAATGCTACTTCCTGGTGCTGTACAAGTTTTCTATGGTGATGAAACAAACCGTAAGACTGTTCCAGGTATGAGCTTTGACGGTCACGGTGGCAGTGGTCACTCACTAAGAAGTGATATGAACTGGGATTCAATAGATCAGGACGAACTAGCTCACTGGCAGAAGGTTGGTACTTTCCGTAAAAACCACGTAGCAGTCGGTGCCGGTCAACATCAGCAAATTACTGCTTACAATGGTTCAACAGGTTATACATTTGCCAGAACATATGACGATGGCAATGTATCAGATAATATTATTGCAACAATCGGTGCTCCTAATAACAAGGACATTGCAGTAGATGTATCTTCACTATGGTCAGACGGTACAGAAGTAACAAATGCTTATGATGGTACAAAGGCTATGGTTACAGATGGTACTGCTACATTTAACTCAGGTGAGCATGGTACAATTCTAATTGAAGGTCCTACATCTACAATCAATATGTCACTAAAAGGTGCTTCATCATTCTATGATTCAGAAGAAGTTACAGTATCTCTAAAGGGTGCTGACTACGCTATGATTTCAGTTAACGGTGGTGAAGAATTCAAGGCTGTTGACGGTCAGAAGTTCACAATTGGTGAAGATATTCCGGTTGGCACAACATTTAAAGTTAAAATGACAGCTACAAATTCAGAAGAAACAGCATCTAAGTCATTCTCATTTAAGAAGAAAGACCCAGATGCAATTACAAGAGTATACTTTGACCCATCACTAAATTGGGGTTCAACAATCTACGCTTACATTTATAATGAAAGTGGTTCATCAGTAGTTGAAAATGAAAAATGGCCTGGTCAGAAGATGACACTTGATCCTTCAACCGGTCTATATTTAATTGAAGTTTCTGAAGAATTAAGAGATGGACAGGTTATCTTCACTGGTGGTTCAAACAGATATCCAGATGCAAGTCAGCCTGGTCTAAAGATTAATTCAACTGATATGATCTTTACTACAGGTAACCAGTGGAAAGCATATACAGGTCAAAAGCCATCTGCTACTATTCCAACAACTCCGGACCCATCAAGTAATGTTACAGTTTATTATGAAAACACAAATAATTTTGCTACACCTTACATTTACTACTGGAACAATTCAGGTAACTCTTCTTCAGTTAAGTGGCCTGGCGTTGCAATGACAAAGTATAAGGATAACATTTGGTATGCATCATTCCCTAAGGATAACGATATGTGTATCTTCAGCAACAATGGTGGTTCACAGACAGGTAACCTAAGCATTCCTGGTGACGGTTATCTATATTCAAACGGTAAGTGGTCAAGCAGCCCATATGTAGTTCCTACAACAGCTACTACAACTACAAAGCCAACTACAGCAACAACTACAACAAAGCCAACAACAGCAACAACAGCAACAACAACAACAAAACCAACAACAGCAACTACTGCTACAACTCCAACAGAACTTCTTGGTGATGTAAACGGTGACGGCGTTGTTGATGTTAAGGATGCTACTTTAATTCAAAAGTATGTATCTAAGATGGCAGTAACAATGAACACAAAACTTGCTGATGTTAATAAAGACGGTCAGATTAATATTAAGGATACAACAATGATCCAGAAATATGCTGCTGAAAAAATTGACAAACTTGGCTAATATATAACCTTTATAATTACAGCTACTCATTAATTTGGGTAGCTGTTTTTTATATAATAAAATATATATTTACTCACTATCATTAATAATAAAATATTCTCACCACATATAAAATAATGAATTAAAACAAAAAGTCGCATCTCTTACCGGAAATGCGACTTTCTTTTTATCTCTTTATTATAAAGTTCCTGTTCTTTTTAGTTTTCTGAACTTATGGAAATACACAATAATCATAAGTATTGCACTGGCACTCCATGCAGCAGGCCCTGCAAATGAAACTGATGCAAAACCTAATGTTGTGCTGAAAATCAGTGGAGAAAGAACTCTCATCATAACTTCAAGTACTGAACCTATCATAGGCACAACACCGTCCTTTAGACCTTGAATTACACCACGATAAATAAATAGCATACCAAGTGACCATTCAAAGATACAGTTCCATCTGATAAATTCTATTGAATACTTCATTGTAATAGGGTCGGAATTTGATAGGAAAATTGATGTTAAAAATTCAGCAAATATAAAGGCTAATACACCGATAACCAATGAATATACAAGGCAAAGTAAAAGACCTTTCTTTGTACCGGACTTAATTCTGTCGTATCTTTTAGCACCGGCATTTTGTCCGGCAAAAGTTGCCATTACAATACTCATTGAATTTAGTGGATTTTGTAGGAATAGTTGAACTCTGTTGCCTATTGTATAAGCTGCAACTGCACTTGAACCAAAACCATTTACAAAGAACTGTAACACCATCATACCAATAGAAATTACAGAATACTGGAAACCCATAGGGAAACCAATCTTAAATTCATCGCCAATCATTGACTTTATTCCTTTGAAACTTTCTTTATTAGGAATAATGAAAGGCACTTTAAACTTAATATAAACAACACAAAGCAAAGCTGAGATACCTTGTGAAATTACTGTTGCAATTGCAGCACCGGCAACATCCCAACCAAATGCTAAAATAAATAACAGGTCAAGACCAATGTTTAGCACTGATGAAAGCAAAAGTAACATTAAAGGTGTTTTGCTATCCCCTACTGACCTTAAAAGTGCTGATGTCACATTGTAAAGCATTGTAGCAGGAAGTCCACCATATATAATTGTTAGGTAGGTTTTTGAATAGGCAAAAGTATCACTTGTTGTATTTAGTAAAATTAAAAGTGGTTTTGCTAAAAGTACAAAGCCCACTGTTAAAACTACAGTTGAAATAAGTGCAATAACAATATGTGATGCAACTGACTTTTTCATTCTGTTGTCATCACCTGCACCAAAAAATTGTGAAGTAAGAACTGCACAACCACTTGTTATACCGATAATAAATCCGGTAGCCAAAAATACCAATGAGCTTGTAGCACCAACTGCTGCCAACTTTATATCACCTAAAGTTTGACCAACAATAAGCGTATCAAAAATATAGTATAGTTCTTGTAGTAAGTTACCTATTATAATAGGTACTGCAAAAATAAACATTTTCTTTAAAATATTGCCTTCAGTTAATTTGACTGCAACTGTTTTTGTACCACTCATAAACATCTCTCCTTAAACATTATTTGCTTAATATTGAAAGAATTTTATCATTTTTGATTTTTCCAAGCACAATTATATATTATGATATATAAATAGTCAAACCTATTTTTCTACAAAAAACATATAAAAATACACCTACAAAATTAGTTATATTTTATAGGTGTTTTTCTTTGTAATTTTAATATTTATTATTCTCATTTACAATAATTTTCTTTTTCTGCTAACACACAAATAATTCTTGACTTCCACTTACCACCAAAAACTTGCAAACCATATTCCAGTGGGCATCTTATATCCTTTTCTAATTTATGTTGATACATATTACTACCTCATTTCAGTTTACTATATTATAGACCATTACCTACAATATCACAAGTTACTATGAAATTTATTAGTAACTAATAAATTAATTGATATATTCCATTTAGCGAGTAACAGACCTATAATAAAGTTGCCAAAGGCAAATAAACAAATTGGAGGTTACTTAAATGAAAGTAAAGGCATATTTACAGATTACAATGAAAATCAGCAATGACAACCGTCCTGCTGCAGAAAAGGTTTATACTGACTATCGTCAGCCATTCCTAGACACTATTAAGTGTGCATTAACTAAGGATTTACTTATCCGTGATGAAGATGTACAGGTACTTCATGGCTTTGACAGTGCAGAAAATGCACAGGCTTACCTATCAAGTGAACTTTTCCAAAATGATGTTTTTGTTGGATTAAAGCCACTATGGGATGCTGACCCTGAAGTAAAAATTTACACAGTAGCATAAAATCTGTGAAACAAATTTCTAAATAATAATACACATTATACTGAAAAAGTCCTATTCACCGTGAATAGGACTTTAACTTTTAACAAAAAAATAATTCTAATATAAACACAACACTACAACAGATTACAGAAACTTTAAAAAGCCCTGCATTAAACCATGCTGCTATTATACCGATTATGAAAGCTATGATGCCTACAACGGGACTTTGTGTTGCTTGGAAAATTGCCGGAAAAGTCATTACTGAAAGTGTTACATATGGCACATAATATAGGAATGACTTTACGAACTGACTTTTGAACTGCTTTTGCACTAGTGTTAGAGGCAAAATTCTTATTGCTAAGGTAACTGTAGCCATTATAATAAGGTAAATATAAACATTATGACTCATCCTCTGCTACCTCCTTATCCTTTACAGGGAAAAGAATTGCTGCTACTGTTGAGATAACAACAGTAAGAATGATAATTCTTGTACCCTCAGTTAAAGTTGAAACAAGTGGCAAATAAGCACAAGCTAGGCTTAGAACAAAGCTACACACTACAATGCCAAGTAGTTTTTTATTCTGTCTTGATGGTGGTACAACAATTGCAAGGAACATTCCATAAAGTGCAACACTTAATGCACTGACTATCCTTAATGGCAACAGATTACCGGCTATAGTACCAAGAGCAGTACCTACTGCCCAACATGGCCCTGCAAATAAAATTGCACCATAAGTATAATATGGGTCAACAAACCCTTTTCTGGAAATTGTTATGCCAAAAAGTTCATCTGTAATATAGAACCCTAAAACAATTCTATGTATCAGCTTTGTACCCTCAGCCATTCTCTGACTTAAAGCACAACTCATTAACAGATACCTTGCATTTGCTACCAAGGTAACTATGAACATTTCAACATATGTTGCATTGGCTGCAATAACTGTAAAGCCGGAATACTCACCGGCTGAAGCATTGCAAAATAAACTTGCTAAGAAACTCTGAAAAGCAGTCAGTCCGGCATTCCTAGCAGCTATACCTAAGGAAAAAGAAACTGCCAAGTAACCTAAACCAATAGGAATACCGTCACGAAAACCCTCAGCAAGAACCTTTCTCTTTGACTTTAAAAGTTTTAACTTACCCATTTTAACACCCTATTTTAAAAATAAGAATTTTAATTTATTATCTAATTCTAAATTATTACATTAAAATTTGCGTACCATATTATAATAACAAATATAGGGTGATTATTCAACAGAAATAAATATAATTCTCAGTTATTTTACAAGTTCTGAAATTTAATGAGGTAAGTTACATTTATACATTATACATAGTAAAAGCACTAAACCATCAAGGCTTAGTGCTTTGTTTTATTCCTCAACAATCTCCCATCTACCACCTACTGAACTTCCGTCAAGTGGTGCAGGATTAATTTTGGGATATAGATAATCTTCACCACTATCGTCAATTACTCTATAATAATCATTATCTTCAACTGTGGCATCATAAATTTTTCCATTAGTTAGTGAGTCAACACCAAAGCTCTCGCCTATGTATTTAAGTTTCATAATATCACCTACTTTTTAATCTAAAATTCATCTTGATTACCTTATAACATAATTCTAATATTAAATTGAAATTAGTGCAATGCCAAAAATGGGACTTATCTCAAAAAATAAAAATTTTTACAAAAGAAAAAGACCTAAGCTATTGCCTAGGTCAATTTTGGCTGAGCTGGCGGGATTCGAACCCACGGGATGACGGAGTCAAAGTCCGTTGCCTTACCGCTTGGCGACAGCTCATTATAAAAAATAAAAACCGTATTTAGTAATTCAAATACGGTTTTTATATGGTGACCCATCGGAGATTCGAACTCCGGACACCTTGATTAAAAGTCAAGTGCTCTGCCAACTGAGCTAATGGATCAAATGGGGTGGATAGTCGGATTCGAACCGACGGTCTCCAGTGCCACAAACTGGCGCTTTAACCAACTAAGCTATACCCACCATAAATGAATGGCGCGCCAGAAGGGACTCGAACCCCTGACCTACTGCTTAGAAGGCAGTTGCTCTATCCAGCTGAGCTACTGGCGCATATCATTTAGAATGAACTGTTTTAAGCTTTTACCTCGTTCATTCAGCCTCTATATTATATCCAATCATTATAGATTTGTCAACACTTTTTTTCAAATTTTTTAAAGTTTTTTTAATTTATTTTTTATATTCTAATATAGAATAATTATTCACTTTTAGTAGTATAATTATTATAGTTGTTAATAAATTTATCGTTGACAAATTTTCTTCCCTATGATATAATATTACTTGCAATGAAGAAATGCGGATGTAGTTTAGTGGTAGAACTTCAGCCTTCCAAGCTGATCGTGTGGGTTCGATTCCCATCATCCGCTCCACTAAGACAGTAACTTTGGTTACTGTCTTTTTTCTTTTGTTTTTTAATTTTTCACTTTATTTAGGTATATTACACTACAAATTAGGGTTTGTAGTGATAAATGTAAAGTATTAAATTTTAGCAAATAAGGCTCCCTTGTGTAAAGGGAGCTGTCGCTCGTAAATT
>OIZI01000353.1_pt1 | contig 24432 bp, 26 predicted proteins | sample 1588441 | NCBI WGS metagenome assembly OIZI01 (sample SAMN03283284) | human gut metagenome | biome: human-associated habitat; material: feces | host: Homo sapiens | place: Peru | collected 2012 | reverse complement strand
AGGACGGCATTGAGGAGACGCTGACCTACTGCGATTTTCCCAGCGAACACTGGACCCGCATCCGTACCAACAACGTGATCGAGCGGCTGAACCGTGAGATCCGCCGAAGAACCCGCGTGGTGGGGACGTTCCCTGACGGCAACTCCGCCCTGATGCTGGTCTGCGCGAGGCTCCGCCATGTGGCGGGCACGCAGTGGGGCAACAAGAAATACATGAATATGAAGCATTTGGAGGCAGTTCTGGATGACACCTCTATTGCCGGCTGACTTCAGGTCTGCCGGGGCCTGCAAACAATTTTGCGCATAAACCTTGACGGCACCTAAGTTAACTGCGCATAAGTCTTGACGGTACCTGCTACTGCGTTGGTAGTCAACTTTTATGCAGATTTATTCATCATGAGACTAAAAGGCTCCATCCAAATGGATGGAGCCTTTTAGTCTCATACAATAACAATATGGCTAGGGCGTTTATCTGGATCATTATATGCTATGCGTTCGTCCTTTATGAGTTGCTTTACAACGCTATTGATAGTCGTAGTACCTCGCTGTAGATTTTCTACATACTCAGATAATCCATCTCGTACATCATCACTGAGTAAAGGAATGATAACATTTTTGGCATCATCTTCGCAGATTTCAGCAAGCCCGTCCGAGCCTCTAGAAAATGCCCGCATCTGAACCCCCCAGCCTTCACTATTCAAATAGGCTAACAGGTCAGGAGTAATTTTTTCCATTCCGGCTTTTACCCTACATCTAAAGCAACCATTTGTTACAACGACATTATCAATTCCCTCTGGAATGTAGCACCACTTAATTGCACTGCCCCAAATTGCCCCAATATAGATATCGCCAGCCGATGAAAAATGTTTTGCACGACTCGGCAACTCCCAGCCACGCATTTCTTTGCAGTGGAAATCCCCAAATCCTATGTCCTGAATTTCAACATACTGATATATGCTAGACTTTTGAACGGTAATCTTTTTGCCGTAGGCGTTTTGTTTTTCTGGAATAAAATCCACAACATCACCTAGCAAAACATATGGCTGAGTTTTTAATTTACTTCTTAAGTCCACAACTTTTTTGCTGTAACGTTTTGGATCTATTGTCAGGTCAGGGTCATCATAAATATGTTTTATATTTACAGACCAGCCGTTAACCTCGGGATCTACATGTTTACCCTTGGATATCCAGTCGAAGCAGTTTGCAGCATCACTTGCCAAAATTCTGTTAACAGCAACATCAAAATCACAATCTAAAATAGGGCAACCTTCTTCATCGATGATGAGGCTGCCATCTTCTGGATCTCTCTTGTAAACTGGTGCAGCTTTTTTATTGCCAGCATCCCAGCCAACTTTTTCGATCAATTCAACCGCAAACTGATATTCTTCACTGTCAGCTATATTCTCCAGAGGGGTTTCACGCTTTTCCAAATATAAGACACTTGCACTTACATCTGCACCACTGGACTTAAATGTAAATCTGGGTAGTGAAACAATAGCTGCCAACTTTGTATGTCTCAGTATCCATTCCCTAACAGTTCTGTATTTAATAGACCTGTTTCCCAAATAACCATTTGGAAGAATAATTGCAATTCTTCCACCTGGTTTACATTCTTTAACGCAGACTTCTACAAACAGAATACCAGTCTCTTGCTGAGATAACAATGTATCTGTTTTCTTCAGTATACCAGTTTCATTTATGTACCATTCAAATCCCAAGTCGTACTGCCTTAGAACCTTTGAGCGTTTTTCTACGATTTTAGTTCCAAATGGTGGATTGCATGTTATAACGTCATACTTTTCAACATATTTTCTTATGTTTTCAAGAGAGTCATCTTTTATAATATTGGTCTTTCCATCGCCATTCAAAAGCATATTCAACACTGCCACTTGAACGGCATTCGGCGAATTATCAACACCCCAGATACAATCTGCAAATCCAGGATTAAACTTTCTTGCGGCTCTAAATGCAGCTACAAGAAAATCTGCACTACCACAAGCTGGGTCTGCAATATGTTCACCAAACTGGGGATTGATAATATCAACAAGGAAATCCGTAACCGTAGTTGGTGTGAAATATTGCGCCATATCCCACTTATACAAAGCCTTCGCAAACTTCATATAAAAGGTCTGAACTACATCTCTCTTAGAATGAATAATCTTTACAGGCGCTAAAATCTTCAAAATTTCAAACAGAGTATCACCCGACAACGGCAATGTGTCTGACAGTTTGTTTGGAAGATGTTCCCCATAAAAAGAGATCGCTCTCTTTACGACATCTCCAACCTTTTTCTTTGTGGTATCAGCCGAAGTACCAAGGGATCGGTAATCCTGGATTTCGAGAGGTTCATCGCCTCTTACTTCAAAGGCATGTTCATCAAAGATTTTGGTAAGCAACAGTTGCAAGATAATCTCATATCTTTTTTCAGGAGCAAATGATGCCTGATGAAGAATGTCCTCAATGCGCTCAAATGTTTCAGTTAGGGAGTCTGCTGGCTCGATTGTATTGAATGTCAGTGGCGTAGTTTTGATCGGAAGTCCAAATTTGGGGACAAAAGTTAGCGGACCTTCTTTTATCTCCTTTATCCCATCAGTAACTTCAATCCAAAAGACACGCTTTTCAATGTTATCCCAGTATAGCCCTAGCGTACTCTGCTTTTTTGCAAAGTCTAGCATGGGCTTAACTTGAGTGTTTTTTACATACTCGTTTTTCTTGTTATCGCGCTTGACTTCACAAATAATTACAGCATGACCAAGAATATCATCGGGTTCATTAGTACTAATTGTTGAAGCAGGCACATCAAGTACTGCAAAATCGCTTCTAAAACTATTACGACCACTATTACCAAATTTCTTGATAATAGGCTCAATCCAGAAGTTTTCTTTCGGGTATCCCTTGCTTATAAGGAATTTAATTGCTTCTACCCTGTAGAATTCTTCAGTAGCAGTAAGGCCATCTTTACTCCGTTTATTAACCTTTAACTGTCCTCTAATTGGGCATACTATTTGTAGATTCCCAGTCAGTTCCATGATTGATACCCCTTTGCTGTGTTTGCTTATATTCAAAAGTGTACCATTTTCCGACTCAAAACACAAGGCAAAAAACAAGGCTCAGAAGTCAGTTTTGACCTCTGAGCCTTTGAATTATTCCACCGGCTTAATTGTAGACTCAATGTAGTCAATTTCCTCTTGCGTCAGATTGTACTTCTCATATAACATCTGGCCTGTCCATGGATGTTAAAAATCCAGTATAGGAACGAAGCCAAAATTTTTCTTCGCATATTCCGGATTTTATTCGCGATTATACATATCAACATTTATCTCGAAAAGGGACTTTGCGAAAAGAAATGCCAATGATCACGCATCTCTTGTACCGTTCCTATTCACAATCAAAGCTGCTTCTGCCGCAGCAGAATGGTAGTACACACTCTGTCCGTGATGAGCCCTCGATCCCGCTGCGGATAATATTGCAGCAGCGGCTCAAGCCTTGCAAATATATCCTCTTTTGACAGCTTGGGCAAATGTAGCTGTTTCCCGTACAGCGCCCGGACAGCTCCCGCCTGCCGGTTAAATGTCGTACCAAACGGGCGGGCACGCTGCACTGTGATCAGGGCTTTCGGTTCAATATCTATCGGGGCTGTCCGCATATTGGAAAGCAATCCCGCGCCGTTATCAAAGATCGGGCAGTAATCGTATTTGCCGTCATATTCCAAAACCGCGATATTGTTCAAATGGCGGTCATCGTTCAGGAACAGCGCATCTACTTCAAACAACAGCGTCAGATACTGCGGGAACAAATCCAGCCCAGTCAGCTCTGCCGTAGCCTCGGCTAAATAGGCAATACGCTTCTTGTCGCTGGATTGCCGAGCTAGAAGATTCCGAAGGGATACCTCACTCTCGCGCTTATAGAGATGGCTCAGTGTGATGATGGAGTGCCCCGGCAACAGGAAGTTTTCGCTGCTGCATCCTGTCCGTTCGACGCCATGTGCCGTTATCCGTTCCATCTGGTAGCGGGTAAAGCGGAACGGGTAGTCCTTCTCACAGTTACTGAGCTCCAGCAGCTGGGAGATCAGCGTTTCCGCCAAAGCCTCATACCCAAACTGATCCAGCTTATACCAGCGGTTGCCATCTACCCACTTTTCCTGATTACCCTTTGAAGATGTTTCGGCGATCCTCTCGTTTGTCACAAAATGTATGCTCATTCCGTCACCTCGATCCACTGCTGATCCTCTGCCATGCGGCCCTGTGTGCGTTTGACGATCTCCCACGGGTCGTATTCATCTAATCCCAAGGCATCCAAATATTCACGAATGCCCTCCCGCTGCCGCGGGATACACCGTTCCTCCAGGAAGACCATCAAATCAGCCCATGTAGGGAGTCGGTTCTTTCCAAATGCTGTTTTTACCAGTTGCTTGCTATGGTTCTCTACGCAGAGAGTATGATCCGTAAAGTCCGCCACGATAGTCGTACAGAGCGTATCACCATTCCAGAATTTCAGCGTTTTCAAGCTATGAGACTGCGCCTTCTTTTCGCCGTAAAATTCTTCGATAGTGACGACTCTGGTAATGACGATCTGATGCCCGTCAAAGGTCAGCTCCACTTCTCGTTCCTCATCGGTAATGCCCATGGTTTGAAGCCAGCGTGAAGGGATTGTCACCTTGTGTGTTTTTGCACCGGCGCCCGCTGTTCCTCCCGCCGCGCTGCTGTTGATCCGAGCCAATCGTCTTTCCATGTCATCACCTCTTCGTCTTGCAAATATATCATATTCGGTACGAATAGTCAATATGCATGTCCTGTAGAACCATATCCGTGCAGGGGGCAAAAAGTCAAACTCACGATAGCTGCAGTCCCTTTACTTTTCGATAAAACGTACTCCTGCTCATTCCTAACCGCCGCATAGCCTCGGCAGCGGTGATCTCCCCACGCCGCCACTTAACTATGACTTTCTCAAGCTCCGGCGGTTGAATAGGCTTGCGCCCTTTGTAAACGCCGTTGTGCTTGGCAATGGCGATGCCCTCCCGCTGGCGTTGGAGGATATATTCCCGTTCCAGTTCCGCCACCGCGCCGAATACGGTCAGCATAAACTTGCCGGTAGGCGTGGTGGTGTCGATGGCTTCCTTCTTGCTGACGAACTCCACGCCCTTGGCGGATAGCTTCTCCACCAGCTCCAGCAGGTCGCGGGTATTGCGGGCAAAACGGCTGATGGACTCCACAATCACCGTGTCGCCCCGCCGGACATATTCCATCATCCTTTGTAACTCTGGGCGGTTGGTATTCTTGCCGCTCATACGGTCAATGTAAACCTCATCTACACCAAGTTGCTCCATCAGCAGCTCCTGCCGTGCTATATTCTGGTCGGTGGTGGATATACGGATATAGCCGATTTTCAATTGCAATACTTCCTTCCCTTGTAAATTCATATTTATTTTGTTATACTATGCATACAAAATGGCGCTTTGATGGGAGGTGTCCTCGATGAAAACATATACTCTAAGCGAAATTAAGACCATTGTGTCACGTCTTGCCAGGCAATATGGCGCGGAGCGCATCTACCTGTTCGGCTCCTATGCCCGTGGAGATATGACAAGCGGGAGCGATATTGATTTGCGAATTGACAAGGGCAGTATCCGTGGTTTTCAGTTGGCAGGGTTTTTGCTCGACTTAGAGGACTCCCTTGGTGTGCCGGTGGACCTTGTCCCCACCACCAGCCTTGACTCGCGTTTTCTTGACTCCATACGGAAAGACGAGGTGCTGTTGTATGAAGCCTCTTGACCGCAACATCGGTGCTCTGGAACACATCGTTGTCTACTGCCAACAGATTGAGCAGACCGTTGACCGATTCGGCAACAACGCCGAGACATTTCGGAACGACCCCATTTACCGCAATGCAGCCGCACTCTGTATTTTGCAAATCGGTGAACTGGTGGGAAAACTGACAGATGAATTCCGTGAACAGCATCCAGCCGTGCCTTGGCGTCAAATTAAGGCTATGCGAAATATTGTCGCGCATAGCTACGGCACTGTCGATCCCGAGATCACATGGGAAATTATCACGGATGAAATTCCTCAACTAAAGGCATATTGCGAACAAATCATTGCCACCGAACAATAATGTAGTCCCAATAGAGTCCTTCCCGCAGATGGCACGTGCCAAAATGCGGGAAGTGACCCTATTGGGACTCTATTTCTGTGTGCCGTTAGGGTACACCCTATTGGCACATCAATAGGGGTCATCGTCCTGCGGAATGCAGAGCTTGAGCAATGCCGCCAATACGATACCGCAAAGCTCTAATGCGATTTTCCAGTTCCACTTCACGAGGCATCCTCCTTTCGCGCCCAAATTGTTACCCGACCTTTATACCTCCCCGCAGCACATGATCTCCTCTATCTCCTCCGGGCAAAGACCATACCCGAGGAACACGTCTATGTCATGGGGCGTGTAGCCGTAGGCGGCCGCCACGGATTTCAGATCATTGATGTACTCGTCCTGCCCGGCGTACACGTCCCAATACGGCCAGCTGAAATGTGCCGTGCCGTCCCACAGGTTGCGGGTATCGAAGCGTTCAACGGTGTACTGCCCCTGCCGGTCTATCCGCAATATATCCCCCTCCCGGAGCGTTACCTCAAAGGGCTGTTCCATGCGCGGCATGCCCTTTTTCAGTCCCTTCTTGAGTATCTGCTCCGTGCTGGCGTAGACGTACAGGCCCATGCGTGGAAAGTGGTACAGCGTCAGCGGATTGTTACCCTTGATGATATAGAGATTATCCCTGTTGTCCAAAACAGACAGCGTCAGCGTGCCTCTGAGGGGCTCTACGGAACTGCGGATGCTCCGGAAGCTCAGCTCGCCCTGCTGCGCCAGTAACTGCACGGCCACATAGCTGTCTGTCTCGATTCTGGTATGGGGCAGTTTCTTATCCTTGCGGAGTGCCAGGTCGTTATACAGCACACCGTTGTGCGCCAGCGCAAAAGGGATACCCGCTGTGCCCTCGAAAGGATGGTTGTTGTAATTGTGCTTTTCGTCCCCCTGCGTGGTCATGCGGGTGTGTCCCATAACGCAGAGCGCATCCTCGGGCAGCTTAAACCGCATCAGGTGCGCGGGATAGGGACGCTTGTAGACCGTCAGGTGACCGTTGTGGTTATAGGCAATACCGGTGGCGTCCGTCCCTCTGTCCTCGCTGGCAATGGCCAACGCGGAGACAAGACGCTTCTTCTGTGCGGCGGTCAGGCGATGGCCGTAATCATAAATTCCGAATAGACAACACATCAGACTTCTCCCTCCACTTCCACAGGCTCATTGATGTAGAGATTGCGCTCCTTCAGGTACTGCACCAGCTCCGGTTCTTTGATGGCACTGACGAAGCTGCTCCATGAAAGGTCGTGCAGCTCATCATCGGACATAAAAATCGCCGCATCGCAGATGTGGTCGACAAGCTGCAATGTGGCGATGAGCGTATTCAGTTTCAATGTGCCACGGAACATACGAAATTCAATGGTGTCCGCGTTGGTGAGGTTGACGCAGGTATAGCGGCTGCCGTGGCCTTTCTTGACGTGTTCCAGCATTTCACCCGGTCGATCCCGGTATCCGTAGCGGGCTGCCCACTGCTCCAACTGCCGCTGGGTGCGGCGGGAGAAGCGCAGCAGCTCCGCCCAGTGGCGTTCCACAAAGAACAGCACGCGGGCAATGGCGTTGTCCTGTGCGTCCAGGGTATCTCCGAAGGCCTTGCGGGAGACATGGACGTGCAGCCCGCAGGTGCCCGCCTGATGTGACAGGTAGCCCATGCCGATGGCCTTGGCCAGCACCTCCGCCCAGGGCATCTCATGCAGCTGGCAGTCCAGCGACATGGGATGTGTGACGATCTCGAAGCCGTCGTCCAGTGAGCCATCGTGCTTGCAGTAGGCCAGCGTCTTCGACTGGTTGGCGATGTCCATCAGCGTCTCCGCACTGCTGTCGCATTCACCGCCGTCGTCGATCTCCAGCTCCACACCGAAATAGCGCGGGCCGTCGCCGTAGAAGATGGGGTAGGGCTTGAAGTAGTAGTCGTGGATGGGGCTGTTCTCGATGGTAGAGCAGCAATCGGCACAGTAGGGATCGTCGTTGTCCAGCGGATACCAGCAATGGTCGGTGTCGATGATGCGCCCGCAGCGGACGCATCGGGTGTAGTCCCGGTCATAGCATTCAGGACAGATGGGGGAGTTGTCGTTCTCGCTGCGGTTGTGGGTGCGCAGGAAGCGGCTGCCGCAGTCATTGCAGACAAGGGTCAGATCATCCAGACAGTCCTCACAGTAGAGCCGTCCGTTGAACTCGGTAAATTCGCCTTCGGCGGTACCGCAGTGGGTACAGGTACGGGCTTCGGTCATAGCAAAATTCCTCCAAAATATAAAATTGGCCTCCGGGGATCACCCAGAGGCCTTCACTTATATATTACATATTTGGAGTTCCCTGTCAAAACGGAAACGTAGGGTTCTTCTCCCAGTATCACTCATCAAAAAGTAAGAACTTATACGGCTGCACATCCAGCACTTCCGCAATGCCAAACAGCGTATCCAGCGAGATCGCTTTGTTGATATTGGGCGCTTCTACATGTCCGATAAAGGCCGGACTTCGCCCAAGCTCCTCGGCAAGCTGCTCTTGCGTCAGCCCCCGCAGCTTACGATAATAGGCAATTTTCAAGCCAAGCTGCAAATATTTGTCAGCGTACTGCTCTTTCATTAGCATCAACTCCCGATAATATGGTATCGGAAATGCAAAGCAATTGACATGAGCTTTCAATTATAGTATTATATTTATAAGATATAATTATGTGTTTTGTGGCGCACAATTTTCTGCGCAAAGTAACTATTCGAGTTTTAATACAAACGAGGTGATATTTTGAGTTATCCTATATTTGAACAACAATCTGGTGAAATAACCCACACCACGGTAGCAATGGTTTATAACGGGACATATCAGCTCGCGGCGAAACTAATAGGTTCCTATATGAGCGAGTTAGATTCGTTATATGGTGATTTGGATAAGTTTATCCGAAATGCAGATGATGATGTAGAATCCATATTTGATGCATTGGATCAACAATTTTGCGAGTTCCTGCGTGGGCAGCACATATACCAGTACGATGAAGATGATATAACTGATTATACCCACAGTGAGGATTCTGTGTGGCAGCGATTTATGGCTATCGTCATTGAGGAAAGAGATGCAATTGATGGAAAGGAAGCCAGTGAGCGTGCCTACAGAAGCGCCCGTAAAGACGGCAGAGGTCGTGTTGTGGGCGGCGGATTTGGCTTTTCCGGAGCAGTAAAAGGAATGGCTACGGCGGGAGCCATCAACATGACCACCGGCCTTTTCCACGGGATTGCCAATGCTGTCGGCAATGCTGCCAGTGCAGCGGAAGCTGCTCGAAACAAGCGGTTGCTCTTTAGGGACGAAGAAATGCGTCAAGCGCTTCAGAATAGCCTTTGGGTTGACTGTGAAAATATGCTTGCTGGATTTGTCAGGCTTTGGAATCGGTTGGGTATAGGGCAGATGCCATGGTATTCTTCCGACGATCTGCGACAGGCGGAAAACATTCAGCGTGCAGTGCAGCAAGGAAAGGTCCCTTCTAACCAGTTGGAACAGGCTCTTACGCAGATGCTACGAACATACCCTCTCGATTTGTCGTTATACGTCACAGCAGCAGATTGTTTGCCCGAACGAGAAGCCGATATATTCAGCGCAGCTGCCGAGTATGGCATTGATATGTATGCCCGAAAACATAGGCTTGAGGAAATGGCTCTGATCTGCGCCAGGAATCTTGCTGAATCGGATGTTTTTTCCCAATATCATGAGCATATCGGATACGACTTTCAAGAAGCCATAGAATATGTAGCGTGGCTATATCGATCCAAGTTTAATAGCAATTTCGCTGTACTGTCCCCAGAAAGTCTATCCTCTTATGACAGCCAATTGCGCAGTGCACATAACAATTTCGCAGAATACGGCTCTGGGGAAAAACCGATCTGCTTCATGCTTTCGGGCAACAAGTGCGGAATACTTCTTACCGATAGCCATATTTACCTGCGAGGAACCTATCCGCAAGCAAAGCAGAAAGAGATGGATTATGGCTGTTTCCAGCAAGTAGAGCTCATCCGGCTTGATGGAGAAAGCTATATCCAGATCAATGATGATACGGCAGTTAAAGTCCCAGATGGAACTGAAGGCTGGATCGTAACCGATGTGGTAAAGTTCTTTGCTTCTTACTTTGGCTTCATGTCTTATGCACGGCTTAAACAAGGCGAGACACCGACAGATGCCGTTCTTCGATATACTGGCATCACAGAAGCGCAATTGGAAAGTGGCATCGAGTTTGCACCGATTGAAGACAGCGGACTCCTCATGCCCACAGCTTCTTCAGAAAAAGTATACTGCTTTAATTGCGGCGCAGCAAATGACGCAGGTTCAAAATTCTGCATGGAATGTGGAACGGAATTATAAACATAGAAATATGAGAGGAGAGGTATTTTATGGCAAAAGTGTTTGGAAAGTGTCCGTTTTGCGGCGAGGTGATCCCTGTCAACGACGAAAAAGACACAGGCTTCTGCGGCAAATGCGGCAAACAAATCAATGTACGGCAGAGTATTCAGATTTTGCAGGAATTGGGTGGTGAGCCAGCAAGAACCTCTGCCGCACAGACACAGGAGACTCCCCGCGTTCGCACAAAGGCTATAGATCCTGGTAAACAGATTCAAGATATGTTCCAGCTGTGCGGGAGTGAAGATGACTTCCTTAACTTACGCGGGCAAATTTTGGCTATGGACATTTCCGACCACGAGAAAGCAAGCCTATTGGAGGCACTGGATGTAGCCACGCGGCAGCGACTTTCAAATGTGCTGGAAAAAGCACAAGCCTACGAGGAAGCACAGACCTCCCCGCGGAGTACGATTACGGGTGCTATTTGCTTGGTCATAATCGGCGCACTTTGCAGCTATTTCTTTTCTGTACGCTGGCCTATAATTGTAGGTGCAGCCATTGCAGTTTTAGGTGTTATCAGCAATTTTGCAGAGCGAAGCAATAGCAGCAAAAATAAGGAAAATGAGCAAGCCGCAGCGCTGATTGCTGCATATCGGCAAAAGGGATATAAACTGTGATGCTTTTGCACACAAATTTTCACTTTTTCCGTTTGTTTAATCGAATGGCAGGGCTATGAGAATCAACCATAGCCCTGCCATTCGATATGCGGGCTTCGGTGTCTTACTGTATCACTCCATCTCGCTTCGCAGGAACGCTTCCAAGTACTCTTTGCTCACCCGCCATTCTCTCCCGATCTTCATCGCCGGAATCAGCTGCTGCGCGATCATTTTTCGCACCTGTTGTTTGGTGGTCTTCAGCAGCGCGGCAGTTTCGGCCACCGTCAGCAATTCGGTCATGCCCACGGATCATCCCCCTTTCGACCACCTACATCTTTCTTGTCCTCGTAGTACAAAAAATTATGCAGTTTCCGCACATCAAATCGGGTCAAGCCCCAGTCTCCCACTTCGTTCTTCTGTGGGCTGATGCCGTATTGCCCACACTTCTCTTTCAGCTTGTCTTTGTCGATTTTGAACAGACTACAGACGCTTTTCAGTGTGTGGAATTCTTCCAAACTATTATAATCAATGTAAGGAACTAACATGGTTTACCTCTTTCTATCGTGAGATAAGATTTGCGCATGTCGATACATTCTGTCGTGCGCAGCTCACGCCTAATTATAATAATGTTAGGCATTTCGTTTTATATTTTCTTCAAACGCTGTTTTTCACATATTAAATCACGGCATAACAAAGCCGAGGTACACTACTTAGCAATACCTCAGCTTCATCTATACCTGTATTTGCTTTCCTTCACCGGCGCATATGCCGATTGTATCTTCATCTGCATTTCCTTATAATCAGCCTCGCTGATCACACCTTGCTCCATCAGCGTTCTATTGAAATACTGTAACACTCCTTCACGATATGCACTCTCTTTTGTCAATTTTCCTGTCGGCATTGCGCCTACCTCCTTTCCTTTTATAATCTTGTCCTGTGATATTTCAAAAAATACAAGGAACCAAGCGACCATCCTTTTGGATTTTCATGCTATCCCACTCCTCGTCCAACTCATTCAAGATCATCAGCAGCGACGGAAGCTGCTTGACGGGGTATTTTTCCCGCAGTGGCAGGGGGTGGACTCCCAACCTTCGGAAATGGCCTAAACACGTTTCCCATTGTTCTTCTGTCAGTCCTTTCCGCGCTTCTTTGAGGGATGAACTATTTGCCGTTTTCAAAATGCCTTTCAGTCGTTTTCGTATTTTCTTCTTCATTCCGTCTGCCTCCTCAACAATTTCCAGCTGTGCCTTCAGCTTGCGGTACATTCCGCCATACATGCATTTCTGCGCATATTTCAGAATCAACCTTCTGCTATTCTGGCTCAAAACCTGTATTGCATCTACAGTTGTTTTCAGCTGTTCCTTTTTGATAAAATCCCGGATCCATGCGCGACCAAAGTGTAGCTCCACTCGCAAAACGCTTTTAGGCAGCTTCTCGCCCTTGATCAGGCTCTCGCGCTTCATTTGCAGCAGCTTGTCATAAGCCACCAATTCGACCCGGTCATTGCTCCATCGTACGGCATGACGCCTTAACTCGGACTCCTTGACGAATGCGGAGGACAGCGGTTCGTCCAAGCGCAGCAGACGTATCAACTCCGCTGCTACATTTTTGCGGTTCCAGCAGATATTGACACAGAGATCCAGTCGATGCAGCTTCCATGCATTGATATCTTCCGGCAGCCCCGCCTTTCGTATGACCAAGGTGAAATTATTCCGTATTTCCTCCAGCGTATCCTGATACGGCGGTACGATCCCGAGATAGGAGGCGTCCGGCTCTATCAGCTTGCGAGGATTGACCGTCAACGAGATCATGTTCTGGTGCCCGCGCGTCAGGAACACCTGGATCCCATTTCTCGAAAATGCATTACACCTCCATGCGAATACTCCGCCGACTTCCTTCACCGGGTAAAATTCGCCACTGCGGCTGTTGCACTTCAATTGATCAAACGCCTTCGTAAATTCAGCGTCTGTTGGATTCCATCGCAGTTCTAGGGTGTGAAAAGAAAAACCGTCAGATGTTAAGAATACTTTTTTATTCATATAGAAACCTCCCGCACATGAAATTATTTTTTTGTTGGAGGTATCTTCTTTTTTGAAATTTTAATCTTAAATTTTCCCCTTTGCCCCCTTCCCTGATAGGTTAAGAGAAAAACAGGACTTTCCTTTTTCCCCGGTTTATTTTCCTATATATCCTCCCCGCCCCGGTTGCCGCTCTATTGCGCAGCGAGGGCACAACATATATTTCATTGTTTTTGCAATGGGCTCTCGTGCAAGATAGCAAAAATAGGCCGCTGCTCTTGATGCGCATAAAGTTTTTCTTTTTCGCGCAACCGCAACCATCTGATATGTGGCAAATTTCATGTGATGATTCTGGCTCTTTGCCCTTGCATTCCTCAAAAAGCCTGAAATAGTTGCTGAAATTTGCAATTTTGTTGGTTGCAGGCTGCTGCAACTGCAAAAGAATACAAAAGCGCCGGACTTTCAAGCAAAAGTCCAGCGCTTTTGTATTCTTATTTCTATGCCTGTTTTTTCAGTTCTTCTGTATAGAAAGCGGCCACATTCACCGACTTTTCTCCTACCTTGATCGTACTGTAATCCATCCCTTCTCTACAGGTCATAACGCCCATATCGCATAGTTGCTTTGTTAATGCGCTGTATGAAAGCCATGGCCATTTTCCTTGTACCATCTTTTTGAATTTCGCATATCCAAAAATGAGAAGTTCATGGTCGTTCACGATTTTTCTCCGGCCGCCATCGGGTATTTCTGTTTCCCCCTTCTTGATCTCTTCTGCTTCCTGGTAGCACTTACGAATATCTTTCAGCAGCTCTTCAATGACCTTTTCTGTACGCTTTTCCTCAGCTGTCCATAGCTGTCGTTGCTGTGAGGCCCACGATTTACCATCATCTGAAAGTTCTTTCAGATTTTCACCGTGCCCATAAAATACCAGGAAATTAGTCGCCAATTGGAAACGCTTCTGATACCCCCTGAGCCGTTGCCGCTCACTCTTTTCGGATTCCAACTCTTTTTGCGCTTCCCGTACTGCTTTACGAAGTTCATCCTTCCAGTCTTGCATCCAATCGAACTGCTCTGAGAAGTCTTCCGGGAAATACTCTCCCCAATTCTCTATCCCATATCGGAAGCCATCCAGCAAGATATTCGCCTTAGTCGGCAGGTGCTGCAGATCGTCTACGATGATATTGATTACGGCACTGCTTACGATTTCCTCTGTGCTTACCAAAATAGGGACGAGTTTTCCAAAGGGAAATTTCTCCCAGCTGCGTTTTCTCTCTATGATCTCCTGCATCTGCTCTACAGTCTTCTGCTGAATACGCGGCTTATCTACCTGGATATATGGTCTTACCTCGCAGGAGTTGCTGATTTCCTCTCTTTTTGACAGGGCCGGGCCATAGTTCACCTCTCCACGTACAATAGGATCTTTCCGCAAGAAGTCTTGCGTCCAGATATGCAGCTTCTTTGCGACTTCCTCCGCCATGTCGTCATCCTTGCACACATAGTTCAGCAGATACCACGGCATCATCTTTTTGGGAAGTGCTGGCATCAATTGCAAGGAGACGAGATACGTTGCCAGCGGCCACACCAGTTCACTGCTCTTCGCATCGGGATATGCGCAAACAGACACATTGCTTTCCCAGTTGTCTTTATAATCCTTTATGCGCCGCAGGAAATTCCTAGGAAACTTTTCTTCAATTTCCTCCATCTCCGGCAAGAATATTTTCCACAGCTCCCGCATCTGCCGCTTGCTGTTCATCCAGTCCTGTTCGTTCATACTCAGCGGTTCCATATTGCCGCGGCGTTCAAAAAACGGCAGCTCCATCAGGCATGCAATGATCTTGTCATCGTAATACACCTCGAAGTAGGTATACCGCCGGAAGGCTGTTCCTCCCTCTGCTAACTCATGCAGCCGGAAATATTCCACGCAAACGGCTCCACAAAACACCGTTTTGCCCTTTGGTGTCCGCAGCACAACATAGGGAGGCTCGGCAGAATACTCTACAAAATCAGTAATATCCACCGTTGTCGAACAGCGGACGCCTATTTTTTCCAGCCATTCCATTTCTGTATACTTTTGCTCACTCACCTGAAGAAGCGGCGGCTTCTCCCCAGCGCTCAAGCGACGAAGCAGTTTGTCCTTTCTTGTGCTTACCCGATCATATATTTTCTCATCCACAAAAGAATAGAAGTCCTTCCTTGCCATGCAGCACCCTCCGTTACTATAATTCTATACTTTTCATTATATATGATATTTTTTCTATAGCAAGAATTTTTCTCTCCTTGCCTTCTCTCGTTTTGCGTGCTACAATAAAGAACATGATACAACGAACTGGTTCGGAGGCATACCATGGACATTCACGACATTCGCCAGCAGCTGCGGACAAAGAGCATATATGACATTCCCCTACGGGTGACGTACTACGCCCGTGTGTCCTCCGAGTCTGATGAGCAGCTGAACTCGCTGGGCAACCAGATCCAATACTATGAGGACTTCATCCGCCGGAATACCGCGTGGACATTTGTACCTGGTTATATTGACGAGGGCTTGTCCGGCATCTCTACCAAGCACCGTGAGAACTTCAACCGCATGGTCGAGGATGCAGCGGAGGACAAATTTGATCTGATCATCACCAAGGAGATCTCCCGCTTTGCCCGCAACACACTGGACTCCATTCAGTTCACGCGGCAGCTCCTTGGCTACGGCGTGGGTGTGTTCTTCCAGAACGACAACATCAACACCTTCGATGAGGACTCGGAGCTGCGTCTGTCCATCATGTCCTCCATTGCCCAGGACGAGCTGCGCAAGCTCAGCAGCCGCGTAAAATTCGGCCATCAACAGGCCATCAAGAATAACGTAGTGCTGGGAAACAGCCGTATTTTCGGCTATCGCAAGGAAGACCGCAGGCTGGTCATTGACGAGGAACAAGCGCCTATGGTACTGGAACTGTTCGAGCTGTACGCCACAGATCAATACAGCATGAAGCAGATCGAAACCATCTTTTGGGAGAAGGGCTACCGCAACCTCAACGGCAAGAAGATCGCCCATACCACCATGTCCAACATGATCTCCAACCCCAAATACAAGGGCTATTATGTGGGCAACAAGGTCAAGGTGGTGGATATGTTCACCAAAAAGCAGAAATTCCTCCCACCGGAGGAATGGGTGATGTTCAAAGACGAGACGGGCGAGATCGTGCCCGCTATTGTCTCCGAGGAGCTGTGGGAACAGGCCAATGCAGTTCTGCGCCGCCGCAGCGATGACGTAAAGAACCGACAAGGCATTTGTAATCACGCCAATCTGCTGACCGGAAAGCTCTATTGCACCTGCTGTGGCACCGCCTACTACCGTCGGGAGTCTCAGGACAAGCATGGCCATAAAAACAGCAAATGGGTCTGCTCCGGCAAGATCAAAAACGGCGCAGACTCCTGCGACTCCTTCCCCATCTATGAGGACGAGATCAAACCCCTGCTGCTGGATGTGTTCCGCGATACAGAGGCCAGCGCGGAGGCGCTGATAGAAGAATACGTAGAGATGTTTAAATCCCTGGATCGCGGTGGCAGGTTGGGGAAGCAGATCACCACTCTGCAAAAGCAGCTGGAAACAGTAGAACGGAAGCGCATGAAGCTGCTGACCTACAATGCCCAAGGCAAGCTAGATGATGCAGATTTCCTTGCCATGAACAAAAAGTGCTCCGCTGAGGCAAAAGAATTGCAAGCGCAGCTGGCAGAGGCTCTGGCACAGCAGGAATCCACCGGAAACATGAAGCAGCAACTGGACACCATACGCTCCGTTCTGCGTAACGCCCAGAAGGATGCCGCAAAAGGTGTCATTACCAAGGAATTTGTCACCCGCTATATCGACAAGATCTTTGTCACGCCGGAGGAGGACGGCTCTCTGCGGCTGGACATCAAGATTTTCACCGGTGAGAGCTGTGAAAAGCACCTGCAAAGCCTGCGGCGTCAGGCAGCGGCGCAAGCTGTTGTACCGCAATCAGTTGCGGCGTTTTCACCGGTTGGTAATCACGAAGTTTCTACGGGTCACACGGTCAAGAAGATGATCGAGTCCTACGAGAAGAACCTGTAACCGGGAGCTTTTCAGTCAACAAAAGCAGGGCCTGCGGCATGCCGCAGGCCCTGCTTTACATACCGTCGATCGCCCTTGCCGACCGATGGCGTCATTTGCAATTATAGGATATCGCCGGTCTCCGTTACCAGCAGCTCCTCCGGCGGTTCATGGCTGGAGAACAGCAGGGGGGACAGCGTGCGGGCGTATGCGCCGGTGTTGTGTACCGCCACCAGATCGCCGATATCCAGCGCCGGGCCGGTGAAGCCGTGGCACAGCACGTCCGTGCCGCAGCACAGGTTGCCCACCAGCTCCACCGTCTCCGTCCGGCTCTTGTCGCCGAAAGCGGTGATGGGAAACGCTCCCTCGCCGGTGAACAGCGGCTCTTGGGGCGACAGCGGGCCGTCACCGGCGGCACAGCGGAGCATCGCCTCCAGGGTGGGCTTCTGAAACCCGTTCAGACAGTTTTCCAGGACCACATAGGTCGTTCCCCGGGAAATCTTTTTGTCCACCACCGGCATGAAGTAGGTGCCGGCCTGACAGGTCAGGAACCGCCCGGACTCGATGAGCAGGCGGGCTCCCAGCGTGCGGCGGTTCTCCGCCGCGATGCGCTGCGCGCACTGCCGCAGCGCCCCGTAATCCAGGGGACGCTGGGACGCCTCATCGTAGGCGATGCCCACGCCGCCGCCGAAGTTGACGTACTCCAGCCGGCAGCCCAGCGCATCCTGCACCCGCAGGGCCAGGGCGAAGCAGTTCTCATAGTATCGGGCCAGCAAACCGCTATCCAAATTCTGAGAGCGCAGGTGGACATGAATGCCGCAGACAGTGACGGGCAGCCCGGCGGCAGCATCCCGCAGGGCGGGCAGATCCTCCTCGCAGATGCCGAACTTGGACGGCCCGCCGACGCTGCCGTCCATATTAAAGGCGGGGTGTACGCGGATGCCCACGGCGCAGGGCCGGCCCTCTTTTGCCGCCAGCTGGCCGATGCGTACTACCTCGCCTATGGAGTCGGCAATGAGATGGCAGCGTCCCCGGGCGGCCTCCAGCGCGGCAGCGGATTTTCCCGCGGCGGAGAAGTAGATGTCCTCCGCCTTCATGCCGCACTCCGCGGCCAGCAGTACCTCCCGGGGCGAGGCGGCGTCCGCGCCGATGTTCAGCCCGGCCAGCGCCCGGACCACCGGCGGGAACGGGTTGGCCTTCACGGAGAACAGCACGCCGAAGCCGGGGAACGCGTCGCGCAGGGCGGCGGCCCGGGCGGCCAGCACCTCGTAGGAATAGAGGTAGCAGGGCGCGTGTTCCCGCGCTAAACGGAGAATGTGTTCGTTCATGAGGGACACTCCTTTCTCGTAGTCAATTTGATCGTACCATATTCCGGGGCGGAACGCAAAACATTCCTTGCACCGCCGGTGGAAATGTGCTACAATACACGGCGTATATGCGGGTATGACGGAATTGGTAGACGTGCCGGATTTAGGTGATGTCACCTCAGTGAAGGATTTTCGCCCCATCATTCGCCGCGCTCATTCTTTGGTAAAAGCAGGCCCATCCTGTTTTTATAGATGCGGATCAAGCGTTATGCTCCGCCTCGGTTCCTCGCCGTGTAAAAACAGAGGGCAATAAAATAGCGGCAGAAATTCCTGCCGCTTGTATCTGCGGGTATGGCGGAATTGGCAGACGTGCAGGATTTAGGTTCCTGTGCCGCAAGGCGTGTGGGTTCGACCCCCACTACCCGTACCAGACCGAGATAATCCGAACTTGTTTCCAATAGGAAATGGGGGCGGATTATCTATTCCCTTTGACCGTTACTAAACCACCTATTTCCGCAACGGAGTAAAGCGTAATTCTATCTCCAATCTAAAAGAAACGTATCAAAACTCGTATGGATTAATTATTACTGAATAACCGAAACACATTTGGCTCTCTGATTGCTCATTTTGCTTCCGGGTGTTATAATTAATTAAAATAGCTTTAGAAAGGTGACTATTTATTCCTCATAGCTTGTTTTCACGGTGTAGTTGCATAGATTTATGCAACTACACATATAAATACCTAATATTGTGAAAATGAGTTAAATGGGGGATAACAATTGATCGATTACAAGAATATTGCTTTGTTTTTTCGAGGAGGACTAAAAATGCAATTATTAAGATTTCAGATGGCAGTCTTTTTCAAAAACCCTGCCGAAAGGCCGGATTTGCTTTCTGGAAATATGCCGAAAGAGCTATTGGAACTTTTTGATTTAATTCCAGTAGTAAATCCAATCCCGCAAATTCCTCAAGGCTTTGCAAATATTAATATTCCGGATATACCCGTTGTGACACTTCAATCTTCACAGCAAGGTTATCAAGGAACAATTTCAAAGGGGCGAGCTGATTTTTATTACAACTATGTTGGTCAAAAAGAGTATGGAGAGATTCTTAAAGAAGTGGCTCAATATGCAAAACGATTTATGGAGTTTCTTTATAGTAAGCAACAAGTAAATAGGGTTGGATGTGTTGTGAATGCATTTTTCCCGGAAGAAAATCCTGTAAAAACCATTGCAAAGAAGTATGCCAATCGTGATTTGCAGAATAGTGAAGAACTCGCAGTGCGTTTTAATAGAAGGACACAAACAGGAGGAATTCTATTAAATAATATAGTAAATGCTCGTAGCGAAACATTAACATTTGATAAGCAGTCGCCTTCAAAGGGAATCATTCTGGAATGTGATATCAACAATGTTGTTCAACCTATGCAACTAACAGATGAGCAGTGCGTGGCAATCTTTAAGTACGCCCTCAATCAGTACACCGCAGAGGAAGTGAAAAAACTAATATCATGAGCGATTTAAATACTGGGATATATCTTCCCCCAAATGATGCTTCCTCTACGGCTGGATATGAATTTCATCCATTCTCAGCAAGTGTACAAGGACAAAATAATGAGAATTCTACCTCTAAGATATTTCCACCCGAGTACTATCAACTGCTTACACAACAGATATCTTCTTTGCAGCAGGAAGTTGCAGCATTAAAGAAATCAGCAGAAACATCACAAACTTTTTTCAAACAATCTGTTTTATTACAACGGGTTTGCTTGGTGATTATTGTACTGTTGCCAATAATTTTAGCAGGGGGTGTCGCAACAGTAGCATACATATTTTGTTCAAACGAGCAAATGATTTCATATGCCAAGTGGACTCTTGGAATTTTAGGTATTGGAGGCATTGTGGATCTTATTGTAATATTTGCCACACATTCAATTGACCAAAAAAGATTTGAACATATTGAACGAAGATTAGACCATCTTGAAAAATAGCTACATATTTAAAAATGAATTTTCATCGAATGGGTTTGGTCGGTGTCGGCATTTTCGCTGAAGGACAAGAAGGTGGGGCGTTAACACCTGATAAGGGGCTATCACCTTAGTTGCTGGGTCTTTCAATCCTTATTTGCTCCATGACTAATGAATCCAGCTCATATTCTAAATCTGCAATTTTTTTCTTCAACATAGCAATGTGGGCGTCGAGGATTGGTTTCCTCAACGCCCACATTTTTTGCATCTGTACCAGCTTCTTTAGTTCCTCAGCGCACTGCTTCCTCACAGTTTCGGCATACTCCTGCACCGCTGCATCCAGCACCTCCTCATGAATGCGGTGGGAGGAGCAGTAGGTTTTTCCATTCCGATGATACCCACGGCACACATATTCCACACGACTCTTGCCATTCCAGCAGCGAATCATAGGAATGAACGCATTCCCACATTCTCGGCAGGTCAGCAGCCCCGCGTAACGGTGCTTGGCCTGATTGCCGTTTGCGGGGCGAGCCTGCTGTTTGAGCAAGCGCTGCACCTGCTCCCATTCCTGTTTTCCTATGATTACGGGAAAGAAACCCTCATGACGATACCAGTCGGTTTTGTCTATATGCTTGGCTTTACCGTTGTTGTATTCTCTGCGATGGTTGTTCAGCACGCCGGTGTACGCCTCCTCCACCAGAATGTTTTTCACACTGGCGTATGTCCATAGGAACTGACCGTCACGGGTTTTGTGCGTATGCCGGACCTCTCTGCCGCACCGTTCAGTTCGGAGCTGCGCCGGTGTCTTTCGCCCCGCAGCATTAAGCCGCCGGGCAATCTCTTTCTGCCCACACCCCTGCAAGTACAGAGAATAGATGAGCTGCACCGTAACTGCCGCCTCTGCGTCAACCTTGATCTGCCCCGTGTTTTTGTCTTTCCAGTAGCCGAAGGGCGGCGTGATCACGATGCCGTCTTTCTGCTTCTGGCGGTATCCCGCCCGGATTTTTTTGCCAATATCCTTCGCATAATAATCATTCATCAAGCCGCGGACGCCGATGATCAAGTCATCTTCGTCGCGGAATGTATCAACTCCCTCCGTGGCAGAGATCACTCGCACCTGGTGTTCCCGCAGATAATCGATGAACAATGCGGTCTGGGTCCTATGGCGGCCAAGCCGGGATAAGTCTTTTACGATGACAGCGTCAATTTTATCAGCGTCCACAGCCGCCGTGAGCTCGTCCAGCCCACGGCGGTCAAAACTCATGCCGCTTATGTTGTCATCGAAGGACTGTCCTACGATGATGTACCCGTGCTGCTCGGCAAACGCCTGGCAGATTTCCCGCTGATTTAGCAGGGAGTTCATCTCACGGTCATCATCGTTAGAAAGCCGCGCATAGAGCCATACCCGCACCTGTTATCACCTACCCCGCATAATAATCGCCGTAGATCGCCGCACCCAGCCTGTCATAGTCAAAATCTGCGGTGGGGAAGCAATCTGTCTGCGCTCCGTTTTCGAAGACGTCCAGATGGTCACGGAAGGGTGCTTTCAGCCGGATATCCAAATCCAGCCTGCCATCCTCCTCATGAACGAGTATCTTCTCCACCAGCATCCTCAGATGTGCTTCTGACATTTTGCCCTCTCGCAGGATGTCGTCGATCAGGCTGATGTCCCGCTTCAGCTTGGCCTGTCGGCTGCGGAGCATTTCTGAAATATTCTGCAATTCTTCGATTTGTTTTTTGGCCTCCGCGATCTGCTCCTCACGCTTGGCGATCATGCGGTCGTAGCGTTCCGCGTTGGCCTTATCCCGAATGCGTTCCATCAGGATCACCTCCACTTCCTCCTCCAGCAAGAGAATGTGCTCTTGCAGTTTGCTTATTTTGGCACTGGCCGTGGAAGCCTTCGGCGTCCATCTCTCAATGAGCCATTCCATCCGCGACCAGTTTTCCTCATACATTTTCTTTGTTCGCAGGATCTCCGCGCCGATCAATCTGTCCAATGTTTCCTCGTCCACCATGTGAGAGGAGCAGTGTTCTTTGCCATACCGATGGTAGGTGTCGCAGACATAGGCGACCCGTTCTCCGCTTTTCAGCTTGATACGTTTCCCGATAAAGGTTCGGCCACAATCCTTGCAGCGGAGTAATCCCCCGTACCGGAGGATGCCCCGGTTGGTGCCCGCACGGACATTTTTCTCTTTGCGCTCTGCAAGGAGCGCCTGCGCCTGCTCCCATATCTCACGGGTTACGATCATTGGCAGATAATTCTCATGTCGGAACTGCTCCTCTGGGTCTGTGAAACGGAAGGTCTTATTGATTTTATTACGCTCGCTCTTGTGGCAGATCAGAGTGCCGATGTAGCTCTCATCTCTCAAGATTCGCGCCACCATCGTTGCGTCCCACAAATATTTTTTGAGGATGCCATCCTGGGTGTTGGGCAGGCGCTTATTTAGCAGTTCCATCTGCATGAGCGCAGGCGTTTTCCTCCTCTGTTCATTCAGTGTGCGGGCGATGGCTTTCATGCCGCTGCCGCCGACATAGGCGGAGAAAATCAGTCGGACTGTTTCGGCGGCTTCTTCTACGACAACGACCTTTTTTGTGTTCTTATCCTTGAAGTAGCCAAAGGGTGGGATGGTTACGATACCTTCCTTTTGCTTTTGCCGGTAACCGGTCCGCACACGACGGCTGCCATCGCGGGCATAGAAGTCGTTGACCAGCCCCTTGAAGCCGATGATGAGATCATCGTTCTCATTAAAAGTGTCGATATTTTCCGTTGCGGACAGAACCCGCACATCATGTTCACGGAGGTAGTCGATAAAGAGTGCAGTCTGCGTCCGGTGACGGCCCAGGCGAGACAGGTCTTTGACAATGATGGCTTCGATCTTGCCCGCTTCGACCACCTCATAGATTTTGTCGATTCCCTCACGGTTGAAGTGCATACCGCTGACATTGTCATCGAAGGATTCGCCCACCACCTCGTGGCCGTTACTGACAGCAAAGTTATATATGATTTTCCGCTGGTTATTCAGAGAATTCAATTCTTCATCCTCATCTCTGGACAGCCGATAATAGAGCCAGACTTTCATAACCGTTCCTTTCCGCTATGGTGTGCCGATCATGCACGACACACCATAGCACACAAGTTTCGTAATAGCTATCAAAACAAATCAGGCGACTTCTGTTTCTACTTTAACAACAAAATCGGCGGTTCGATTTGTATATGGATGATCCACAGACAGATAGTCGTGGATCATCATTTTCAGAAAATCATCAAACTGATCGTCCGTTCCCACATAGGAATACATGACGCTTGCGATATTGGCTTCCTTTCTCTTTCTACCCATAGCGCTCCTTTCTCCCAAAGTCAATTCGGGCAATAAAAATAGCAGACCTCACATGGTCTGCTGCCAGTCATAACTCACCTCGTCCTCGTGGTCATCTGCCTTGTGACCGAGGGCGATCTTCTTTTCGCGTTCTTTTTGCAGTACCTTTCTGTCGGTGTGGTGCTGTACGGGTATCACAGGGGCAACAGGCTGGAGCTGCTCCAGACGGTGTCCAAGCCCCACCAGAGCAGAAGCAGTGCTGCCGCCGCCATTAGCAGAGAGATCAATGCCGGAATACTGATGTGTGGCAGATGCAGTCTGGGAAGTCTGATTCTGTGCAGAGAAAAAGAATTCTCTTTCGGCTTCCCATCCTGTTCGGTCATCTGCTCCAGATGCCGCACCGCTTTCAGCAGATCGTCCAGCTGCGTCCGCGTGGGAAGCTGCGACATCTGCCTGCTGATGCGCTCCAACATATCTGTCTGCCGATTCGCATGATACCACAGCGCATCCAGATCGTTCATCATTTGCTCCCAGTCCGTTTTCGAGGGACACGCTTCGTGAGGCGTTGTCAGCGTCGGAAGTACTGCCTGCTGGGTGTTGCGCTGCTTGAGTTCTTGCAGAGACCATCTCTGCCCGTATTCTGAATTCATGCTCCATGGCCTCCT
>OIZI01000351.1_pt1 | contig 24495 bp, 16 predicted proteins | sample 1588441 | NCBI WGS metagenome assembly OIZI01 (sample SAMN03283284) | human gut metagenome | biome: human-associated habitat; material: feces | host: Homo sapiens | place: Peru | collected 2012 | reverse complement strand
ATCCATACTTGCGGGTATCGAGATACCAACTCATATCCTTCATAGGTATGTTGCGAGCCTCTATCTCTCCCATCAGCTTGTCATAACTCTCTTCGCGAACTGAACCGCCGATAATCTCACCAATCTGTGGGAACAGTACATCGGTGCCCTGAACGGTCTGACCGCTCTTGCCTCCGAAACCGCTCTCCTCCTCGTCTATCTTCATATAGAATGCCTTGATAGCCTTTGGATAGTTGGTCATAATAACCGGACGTTTGAAGTGCTCCTCTACCAGGAAGCGCTCGTGCTCGGATGCCAAGTCATCACCCCACTCGCATGGGAACTCAAACTTCTTGCCTTTGGCGATTGCCTCCTGCAGGATGCGGATTCCCTCGGTATATGGGAGATGTACGAAGTCGGAATTCAAAACGCCTTCCAGACGAGCAATCAGACCCTTGTCAATCATCTTATTCAGAAATGCCAAATCGTCCTTGCAATGATCCAACGCCCAACGGATACAATACTTGATGAAATCTTCCTCCAACTCCATCAAACCGTCCATATCCAAGAAAGCAACCTCTGGCTCTACCATCCAGAACTCTGCCAGGTGGCGAGGGGTGTTACTGTTCTCTGCACGGAAGGTTGGACCGAATGTGTAGATAGCGCCCAAGGCTGTAGCTCCCAACTCACCTTCCAACTGACCTGATACGGTGAGGGAGGTCTGCTTGCCGAAGAAATCATCAGAATAGTCTATCTTGCCATCCTCTGTCTTCTTCAAGTTGTAGAGGTTCTTGGTGGTTACCTGGAACATCTGACCGGCTCCCTCGCAGTCGCTGGCTGTGATAAGCGGTGTGTTGAAATAGAAATATCCATGCTCATGGAAATAGGTGTGGATAGCCATTGCCATGTTATGACGGATGCGCATCACAGCACCAAAGGTATTGGTACGGAGACGGAGATGAGCATACTGACGCATATACTCGAAGCTCTGACCCTTCTTCTGCATTGGATAATCACCGCCGCAGAGTCCGTAAATCTCAATGCTTTCGCACTGAATCTCTACGCTCTGGCCGGCACCCTGGCTCTCTACCAAAGTACCTACTACGCTGATGCAAGCACCTGTAGTAATCTGACGGAGCTGATTCTCATCGACCTTTGATGGGTCGACTACTATCTGAATATTATTAATAGTAGAACCATCGTTAAGAGCGATAAAATCGACTGCTTTGCTACTACGATGGGTACGTACCCATCCCTTTACATTCACGATTGAATCGTAGGCTGTGCTCTTGAGCAAATCTACGACTTTAGTTCTTTTTACTTTTTCCATTGTTTTTATTGTTTCTTATTCAAAAGCACCCATGCGGAGCATATCTACCTCTTTCTCTGTGAGGAAACGCCAGTCACCGCGACGAAGGTTCTTCTTGGTCAAACCAGCAAACTGTACACGGTCGAGCTTGGTGACACGATAACCGAGGCTCTCGAAGATACGGCGAACGATACGGTTCTTGCCACTGTGGATTTCGATGCCCACCTGTGCCTTGTCGCGCTCGTCTGCATAATCTACTGCATCTGCCTTGATCTCGCCATCATCCAAAGTAATACCATCACGAATCTGCTGCAAATCATGAGCAGTGATGTTCTTGTCGAGATGTACATGATATACCTTCTTCTTCAGGAACTTAGGATGAGTCAACTTACTTGCCAAATCACCATCGTTGGTGAGAAGGAGGACTCCCGTTGTGTTGCGGTCGAGACGACCTACTGGATAGATACGCTCTGGGCATACGTCCTTAACAAGATCCATCACGGTCTTGCGCTGCTGAGGATCATCGCTGGTTGTCACGTAATCCTTTGGCTTGTTGAGCAATACATATACCTTCTTCTCCAATGATACTGGTGCATCGTGGAACTTCACCTCATCGGTGCGGAGAATCTTGGTTCCCAACTCTGTTACAACCTCACCATTAACTGTTACGACTCCTGCCTGGATGAACTCATCAGCCTCACGGCGAGAGCATACACCTGCATTGGCAAGATATTTGTTCAAGCGCAATGGCTCTGTTGGGTCAAAGTTTTCCTCCTTATATTCTATACGCTTCTTCAGGCTATACTTTGCATTTGGATCATAGCCTGGTGTATGCTGACGATAGCCGCCACCACGGTTGTTGTTGTAGCCACCACCACGGCTGTTGTTGTTGTAGCCACCACCACGGTTGTTGTTGTAGCCACCACCACGGTTGCTGTTGTAGCCACCACCACGGTTGCTGTTGTAACCACCACCACGGTTGCTGTTGTAGCCGCCACCACGGTTGCTGTTGTAGCCACCACCCTGCTGACGAGGCTGATAACCGCCCTGCTGACGAGGCTGGTAACCGCCCTGCTGACGAGGCTGATAACCACCCTGCTGACGAGGCTGGTAACCACCTTCCGAATCGTTATTATTATTGTAGCGTGGACGATAACCACCTGCCTGCTGACGTGGCTGATAACCACCGGCACGATTGTTATTATAGCCACCACCCTGCTGACGACCATAGCCGCCACGTGGTTGATAGCCACCACGCTGCTGTGAATGTTCACCATTTGAACTCTGCAAGCCTGCGCCGAAGCCTTCAGGACGGAAACCGCCCTCGCTATTACTGTTGCTTCTGTCGCTGCTGTAAGCACGCTGCGAGCTAATACGTGGACGCTGTGGGCGTCCGTTACTGTGATAATTTCTCTGATAACCACCTGCTGGGTTATAACCTCCCTCACGGGTTCCTTCACTCTCAGTAGATTGACCTTGAGCTTTGTTTTCGATTTCTGAATCCATAGTCATTAATTCTTAAAAAATAGCCTCACGGCTGGGTTAGTAAATCTTATTATTATTATTTATTAATCAACATAGCTAAGAATAATACATCACACCAATTCTCCTTAGATACCAGTATAATTACTTGGGGTAATCGCCATCAATTCTGCCTTCACGCTATCACTAACGTTTAATCCCTGGATAAACTCATGAATGGTTTCCTCTGTCATGTGCTTATTAGTACGTGTCAAAGCCTTCAGTGCCTCGTATGGATGTGGATAAGCCTCGCGACGCAAGATAGTCTGTATAGCCTCAGCCACTACTGCCCATGTATTGTTCAAATCTTCCTGCAACTTCTCCTCGTGCAAGATGAGCTTGCGCAAGCCCTTCAGGGTGCTCTGAATAGCAATCACACCATGCCCCAAAGGAACACCGATGTTGCGAAGAACTGTACTGTCGGTCAAGTCACGCTGCAAACGGCTTACTGGCAACTTCTGAGCCAGGAACTGAAGAATGGCATTGGCAATACCTAAGTTACCTTCACTATTCTCGAAGTCGATAGGGTTTACCTTATGTGGCATAGCGCTGGAACCTACCTCACCTGCCTTAATCTTCTGCTTGAAGTACTCCATGGAGATATACATCCAGAAGTCACGGTCTAAATCGATGATGATGGTGTTGATACGACGAATAGCATCAAAGATGGCACCCAAATAGTCATAATTACTAATCTGAGTAGTATATTGTTCGCGCTCTAAGCCTAACTTTTCGCTGACAAACTTATTGCCGAAAGCCTTCCAGTCGAACTGCGGATAAGCTACATGATGCGCATTATAGTTGCCTGTAGCGCCACCAAACTTAGCAGTTATCTTGCAGGCTTTCAAAGAATTGAGCTGCTCTGTGAGACGATAGACAAACACCATGATTTCCTTACCCAAGCGGGTTGGAGAAGCAGGCTGTCCGTGGGTTTTTGCCAACATAGGCACATCTTTCCACTCGTCAGCATAGGTCTGCAACTGAGCAATCAACTCCTCTACCTGAGGATAGAACACTTGCTCCAGAGACTCCTTCACAGAGAGAGGTACACTGGTATTGTTGATATCCTGAGATGTAAGACCGAAATGGATAAATTCCTTATAAGCATCCAAGCCTCCGATCTTATCAAATTCTTCCTTAATAAAATACTCGACTGCCTTCACATCGTGATTGGTTATTTTTTCAATATCCTTCACACGCTGTGCCTCGTTCTCATCAAAATTACGATAGATGTCACGCAAACGATCAAAAAGAGCATGGTCAAATGATGCCAACTGCGGCAATGGCAGCTCACACAAAGTGATGAAATACTCTATTTCCACTCTTACACGATAACGAATCAGCGCAAACTCTGAATAATAATTAGCAAGCGCTTCTGTCTTTCCCCTATAACGGCCATCAATTGGTGATATGGCTGTCAACAAATCTAAATTCATATCTAATACGTATTAATATATCTGATTAGGCTGCAAAGGTAGGAAAATTATCTGAAAAGACAGAAGAAATAATGATAAATTAGCTTAAAAAACAATAAAGGTTTCACAAGTAATCGTGAAACCTCTATTAGTGGGCGTTGACGGATTCGAACCGCCGACCCTCTGCTTGTAAGGCAGATGCTCTAAACCAGCTGAGCTAAACGCCCTTACGTTTCGTAAGCGGGTGCAAAGGTACGAACTTTATTTGATTCCACCAAATTTTTTCGCAACTTTTTTCATTTTTTCTTCAAAAAACTTCATTTTCCCATAAAAAGTAAAGCTTTTTACCCTTTTACCTTTTTACCCTTTTCCCGTTTCTCATTTCTCATTTCTCATTAAAAAAAAAGAGGATGTGTCATAAAAAGTATGACACACCCTCTTTTTTAATATATATCTAATATAGATTACTCTGCAATCTGAACAGTAGCACGACGGTTGAATGAGATTGGAGAAAGCTCATCTACACCACCATTAGCCTGAGTTGTGATATTACTTCTCTCTACACCCATCTTAACGAGCTCTGAAGCAACTGCCTCTGCACGACCCTCAGAAAGCTTCTGGTTGATAGCAGGAGTACCTGTTGCGCTATCAGCATAACCGTTGACGAGCAACTTAGAACCATTCTCCTTAGCGTACTTAGCAAGAGCCTGTACGTTAACCAAATCCTGCTGAGAAGCAATGTTAGTCTTATTGATGTTGAAGAATACAGAAACTGGAGTATTAACAAACTCCTTAACAGATGCAGGAGTCTCTACTGGCTTCTGCTCAGCAAGCTTCTGCTTCAAACGTTCATTCTCTGCATTAGCATCGTTCAACTTAGCATTAAGTGCATCAAGCTCTGACTGATGGAGAGCATTGATAGCATCTACGTCTGGAGTCTTCTTCCAAGTTGACTTGCCAAGATTGAACTGCAAACCTACCTCTGCATAGAGGTTGTTGTCATGAGAATCCCAACCGCGGCGTCCGCGCTCGACACCACCATCAATATCGTGCTCGATACGGTTCCAACCAGCCTCAAGATATACATTGAGTTTCTCAGCTACCTTCCAAGAAGACTGAACACCTGCACAGAGGTCCATTGAATACAAGTTGTGAGTCATTGTACGACCAATACCACCACCGACGAAAGGAATTACATTCCAAACACGGTTCTCATTGTAACCGTAAAGCAAATTGCTGACGTTGAACAAGACGTGCTCGTTCAAAAGCCAATACTTATTGAACTTGCCCTGCTCGCCTGTTGCCATATCATAAACCTGCTTACCCCAGATACCCTGCAACTTGGTACGCAAACCGATACCAGGAGTAAACCACTTACCGATAGCTACAGAAACACCAGGATTAGAACGGAACTTCTTGAAAGGACTTGTTGCGAAATTCTGACCATGCTCCTCGTTTGAATACCAAGCATTCCAATTAATACCAGCCTGAACAAACCAATTGCTCCAGAAAGAGTTTGTAGAAACACTATACTTTTCTGTAGGAGTTGCATCCTGAGCAAATCCACTCAATGAAAGACCAGCAAATGCCAGTACAGCTATTAACTTTTTCATAACTTTAATATTTAACAATCAATATATAATTCATTAAAACCAAATCACCTTTTTATATTTTGAGGGCAAAATTACTACTTATTTTTTAATTTTTCCCTTTTTTCATAAAAAAAATGCACTTTTTTCTAAAAAAAGTTGTCTTTTTTCCATTTTTACCCCCTACTTTAGCCTAAAAGGTGCTCAATTTCCTGCTGTTTGAGAATACAAAGCACATTTTTACCATCGGGAGTATAGTTGACGTTGCTACACGCAAACAGGTCATTGACAAGGGTTTCCATCTCTTCATTGCTCAATACCTGTCCTTGCGGAATGGCAGCATTCCGTGCCAACGTCAGAGCCAACGACTGATGTACCTCATCTAAGGCCTTCACCCCCTTCTCTTTGGCTGAGAAAACCATATCCTGTACCAGATGCAGAGGGTTGACGCCATCAAGTCCGGTAGGAATCGCATTGACGGCATAACTTCCTCCACCCAGATTATCCAGTTCAAATCCCATCTTACTCATCTCCGGCAAAAGCTTTTCCAAAATCACTTCGTCGGAAACCGGGAATTGAAGAACCTCTGGGAAAAGGACTTTCTGGGAATGACTCGTCTGTTGCTGAATCTGCTCAAGATACCGTTCATAAAGCACTCTCACATGTGCCCGATGCTGGTCTATGATCATCAGTCCCGACTTCACTGCTGTCATCACATACTTACCTTTATATTGATAATGTGCTGGTGACTTTTCGGCTAAAATACTTTGGGATGTATTGATTTCCGTTTCGCTTTCCGACTCGAAGATATCAGCTTCTCTTTCCACCGAATCCTGATCATTCAATCCTTCATACAACTGTTCCCACTGTTCATCCACCGGCTTTACCGCAGTTGGTTTCCCGGATGATGGGGAGGACTTGAATGGATTGTAATGCGGATTTAAACTAATCTTCGGGGCAGAAGCAGAAGAAACCACATCCGGATTGTACACCGGAATATCCGGTTTATCTTCCGTATCAAAATCGATGGAAGGAACATCATTGAACATTCCAATGGATTCCTTGACGGCTGCCATCAAGATCTGCCAGATAGCCTGTTCGTTTTCAAACTTGATTTCTGTCTTGGTAGGATGTATGTTGACATCGATGTCATTGGGATTAACATCAAAGTACAGGAAATAAGGCACTTGTTCGCCCTGTGGAACCAATCTGTCGTAGGCTGTCATCACCGCCTTATTGAAATAAGGATGCTTCATATATCGTCCGTTCACGAAGAAGAACTGATGGGCACCTTTCTTGCGTGCAGCTTCTGGCTTTCCCACAAAACCGGAAATCTTACACATGGTCGTCTCTACATTGACCGGCAAAAGATCCTGATTGATGCGCTTTCCAAACACGTCGATGATGCGCTGCCTCAGATTACCTGCCTTCAGATTAAACAATTCAGTATTGTTGCTGTGAAGCGTAAAGGCTATCTGCGGATTGACCAGTACGATGCGCTCAAATGCTGTCAGGATATTATTTAATTCCGTGGAATTGGACTTCAGGAATTTGCGGCGTGCCGGAACATTATAGAAAAGGTTGTTCACCGAGAATATACTTCCCACGGCACAAGAACAAGCTTCCTGTCCCTCATAACGTGAACCGGAGATGGACAACTGGGTTCCGACATCATCGCTTTCCTGACGAGATTTCAGAACGACCTGAGCTACGGCTGCGATAGAAGCCAATGCCTCACCACGGAATCCATTGGTATGCAGATTAAACAGGTCTTCTGCCTGGCGAATCTTGGAAGTGGCATGGCGCTCAAAGGCCAGTCGGGCATCCGTTTCCGACATGCCCTTTCCATCATCGATCACCTGAATACTGGTTCGACCGGCATCCACAACGGCTACATCTATTTTTTTAGCACCCGCATCAACAGCGTTTTCCACCAGCTCCTTAATCACAGAAGCTGGACGCTGGATGACTTCTCCCGCTGCAATTTGATTGGCGACAGAATCAGGCAATAATTGAATGATATCGCTCATCTTTTATAATATTACTTTTTCAAAATCATCGAGATGACTCTGTTTTCACAGGCATCTCGCTCTTTTTACTAGAAAGTACCTGCAAAGGCGCAGCATGGCGCTTGATCACCTTCAACTGCTGGTCTTGCTTCTTGCCTCTCCATACGAAAATATCATTTTTATCCTTGGGGCGGATATCGTCAAACCAAGCGAAATTAGGGAGTTTCAACTTGGCTGGCGGCACCTGGGTAATCGGATAGAATGTGCCTACAGACTTATTTGACCATATTTTCTGCAACTGACGTTCTGGAGACAAGTACATTCTCATCGTATCGGTCTCCATATAATTCATGCCAACCAGTGAGCTATCCTTATCATTGGTAAGAAAATAGATGGTCTGGACATTACCGATAGACTCGCCCATCCGTGCCTGTCCGTTTTCAAAGTAAGCCTTCATCTCCTTGGAAGTTACCTGATTGAAATGCACGCTATCTGGCATCACATCCACAGAGAGTGCCTGCCCGATAACATGAGCCATGCGCACCGTAGAGTCATTCATGTAAACCTTGATTTCTTCTCCAAGGAGTTGACGATTCAGATTCCATACAATCGGGTCCTTATACATGGTCATGCATGAATCCTGAGAATTAAATACCATGGAATCACAAACCGCCTGAACATCCTGCCGGTAAGCTCGCACCTTGCTGTAGGCATGCACCTTGCGATAGACTGAGTCTGTATTGATATGAAAGGTATAAATCTTCATGGTATCTGAATGCACCCACAAAGTATCTTTCTGTGAATAATCAATAGCTACCGGATTGCGGGTGGCAAAGCCATAACCTGTCTTCTCATTATAACGCAAATAGTTGCAATGAAGTGAATTGCGATTTTTCTTATCATTGTAAATCACATTACCGAAACCCTGACTGTTTCCGTCTTTCACATAATACAGACTATCACCCGTAATGGTTTTGTCCTTATCCACTAAAGTGGAACGACCATACAACTGGGCATGATCGGTCTTTGTATCATAATATCCATCCTTGGTATTAACCACACTGGAGCCTGAGACAATTTTGGAAGGACCTACCATGTGGGCAGTTGATTTCCTTACATCATAATATAAGGTATCGGTAGTCACCAGATCCTTTCCGCTACGAAGTTTCACATTGAAGACAAACTTAGCCTCTCGGGTCTTTGTATGATATTCACCCCAATCTGATACAAGGCGGTCCTTGCCATCAATCAACGTTCCACCTTCGAAGAAGTTGGCCATTTCATACAAACGGTCATAATCTAAGCTATCGGTACGCAGAACTTGTCTGCGATGGTGCAGGACCACATTATTGCGAGCCCTCATCATCTGCATCAAACCATCGTATTCAGCCCTATCACAAACCAAGGACAAGGTATCCCCCTGACGGAAATGCACATGACCGAACGCTTTCACCGAATTGGTGTTTTGGTAAAAATAGGCACTGTCACAAGTAAGATGCGCCCCCTGATGAAGGAACGAGACCTTACCCTTGACAATCTGTGCATCAGGATTACTACCAAACATATCATACTTCAACTCATCCGCATGAAGAAGATAAACACGGTCGCCCTGTGGGCGCTTCGCCTTTCTCTTGGGGCTCTGCATGGCTTGCACCAAACAAAACCCAAATAGGCATAGAATCAGCAGAAGCTTGATTCTATGCCTGTTATTGTTATTAAGAAAATTCTTACTTATCATTTAACCCAGCCTTGATATTCAAATTTACAATTTTTGTAGCGATCGTTCATGCGCACATAAGTACGCTTGATCTTATCAACCACCCAATCATGCAAAGTCTTCTCACGTTCTTTAGCCAAGACGACATCCTTCATCACCTGGAAATCCTCAGTAATGGTAGCACGATGTCCTTCCACTTTATTGAGAAGTTTCACGATAGCACAAGTTGTCTTACCTCTGGAATTGATCATGGTGAAAGGGGCGGAGATTTCTCCTACCTTCATCGTATCAATGGCACGAGCCACCTCTGTAGGAAGATCTTTCAACTGGAATCGGGATGTACGGGTTCCTCCCTGAGTTGTATTGGCCATCAAACCCTTATTGGAACGGGTATCCTTATCATCAGAAATGACCGTAGCTGCATCCTCGAATGTGAACTTCTTGTTTCTGATGTCGGTAGCTATTGAATCCAATCTTGACAAAGACTTGTCAATGGCCTCCTGAGATACGTTTGGCTTCAGAAGAATGTGGCGGACCTTGATTTTATCACCTCGTTTATCAATCAATTGGATGATATGATAACCGAACTCAGACTCTACGATTTTGGAAATCTTCTTAGGGTCAGTCAAGTTGAACGCTACATTGGCGAATGCAGGATCCAACATACCACGACCTACATAATCCATTTCACCACCCATACGTGCAGAGCCCGGGTCTTCAGAATAAAGACGCGCCAAGGTGGCAAAAGAAGTTTCACCCTTATTGACACGATCGGTAAATTCACGCAGCTCGTTCTTGACACGAGTGATTTCCTCCATGGAAATCTTAGGCTGGTTGGTCAATATTTCCACCTCCACTTCTGTTGGCACAAAAGGTATGCTGTCGGCAGGAAGATTCTTGAAATACTGTCTCACCTGTGCAGGAGAAACCTTGATATCCTTGACCAATTCTTCCTTCATCTTCTGAATCAGCTGACGATTCTTGAAATCATCATGCATGGATTGGCGCATCTGTGAGATGCTCTGCTTTCTATATTCCTCCAATTTCTCACGAGAACCCGCCAGCGAAACCCAGTAATTGATTTGCTCATCAATACCATTCATAACCTCCGACTCCGATACCTCAATACTATCGATAGCCGCCTGGTGCAAGAACAGTTTCTGAAGGGCAATCTGCTCTGGAATAGAACAATCTGGATCACCAGCATACTTGATTCCTTCAGCCTCACTCTGCAAACGGGTAGCTTCAACCTCAGACTTCAAGATAGGTTCGTCACCTACTACCCATATCACCTCATCCACAACACTGGCTTCATTGATCACCTGACTGTCACCAGGAGTTGTATCCACTTGAGAAGAGTCAGCATCCTGCGCAGCAAAACCACGCAAAGCTTTGTTGGCATTAGCAGAAATACCAACCAAGAACAACAAAGCAACAAATGCTAACCCTATTTTATTTTCAAGATTCATGAATTTTCTTTTTTAATGTTTATTGACTGTATCCAGGACCTTCTCGTCCACAAATACAGGATATTTTTTTCTTAATGTTGCCACCCAATCTTTCTCCAACTGGTCCTGATAGTCGGCAACAACCAAAGCCTTCACGTCAGTATAATCCTCCGGGGCCTTTTTCAGAACTTTTCCAAAAGTGGCATCAAAAGGATAATCCTTGACAGCCTGCACCGTAGTATCCTTATGGAAAACCATCTTATCTACCAATGCATGATCACCTTTCTTAAATATACCCTTTTCAACTCGGATACGAATCACGGAATCCTTATTGAAAGTATTACGCAGGATTTCAGCCCATTCAGCAAAAGGTTTACCCTTTACACTCTTTTTAACCGCCTTGATATCAGCCTCATCCTTCACATGATAAGCAATACCCTTAAAGCGAGGCTGTTCCCACTTATATTTCTTCTTATTCTTGGCAAAATAGGAAGCCAATCCCTTTTCATCTTTTGCCGCCTTATCCCATACAAGACGATTGCTGATCTCATACAACAAGAGACCATCGTGATATTCCTGTATCAGATATTTCAAGTCAGAATCCTTAGCAGACAACTCTTCAGCCTTCTTCTCCAGCAAAGTTTCCTTGGCCGAAGCAGATTGCTCGTCTTTAACTAAAGAATCCAATTTCTCATCAATAATTCTTTCTCTGATTCCCCTTGCATCAATAAAACGATAAATATCATTCTTCAAGGAGTCATAAGGATAGAAATTCTGCTTACCATTCAATTTAATGATATGGTAGCCAAACTCAGACAATACAGGAGCATGCAACTTACCCACCTTCATGGAATAAGCAGCATCCTCAAAAGCCTTGACAGTCTGACCTCTTGTAATCCAAGGCAACTCACCACCCTTCTGGGCAGTTCCCTTGTCATCAGAATATTTCTTAGCCATCTCTGCAAAATCAGCACCACGGCTCAAGACCTTATAAATAGAATCAGCCTTTGCCTTGGCAGCATTCTGCTCTGCAGGAGTAGCTTTCTGGTTAAGTAAAATCAAGATGTGAGCAGGCTTAACCATACCACCTGCTCCATCTATACGCTCTTGAGTTTCTTTATAAATCTTACGCGCTTCTTTCTCCACATCATCCGATGTGATAAAAGATGGTCTCACCTGTTGATCTCTATAAGTTTCGAATTCCTTCTTAAAAGAAGACAAGGTATCAACCTTTGCATCCAATGCCGCCAAAACCTTCAACTTGTAGTTGACAAACAAATCAACATACTCCTTTACGGTTTTCTTATCAATGACGCCATTAGAGTTGTTCTTATTATAAGAGTACTCAAATTCAGAACGAGTAACAGGCTTGCCGTTAATCGTCATAACTGTAGGATCATTTTGAGCAAAAGCTATGCTCCCCGAGAGAAGCATAGCAGAAATCAGCGCATAAAATTTCATATCAAATTAATTATTCTGGACGACTATAGTTTGGAGCCTCACTTGTGATTGTGATATCATGTGGATGGCTCTCCAATACACCAGCATTAGTAATACGGGTAAACTTCGCATTGTGAAGATTTCCGATAGTGGCAGCACCACAATAGCCCATACCTGAACGTAAACCACCAATCAACTGGTAGATAACCTCCTGAACAGTTCCCTTGTAAGGAACACGACCTGCGATTCCTTCTGGAACCAATTTCTTCACATCCTTTGTATCACCCTGGAAATAACGGTCCTTAGAACCATTCTTCTGCTCCATAGCTTCCAAAGAGCCCATACCACGATAGCTTTTGAACTTACGACCGTTGAAGATAATAGTATCACCAGGACTTTCCTCGGTACCTGCAACAAGTGAACCAATCATCACGCAGCTACCACCAGCAGCCAATGCCTTAACAACATCACCTGAATAGCGGAGGCCACCATCAGCAATCAATGGAACACCTGTGCCCTGCAATGCAGAATATACATCATAGATAGCACTCAACTGAGGAACACCTACACCTGCAACCACACGAGTAGTACAGATAGAACCAGGACCAATACCCACTTTCACACCATCGGCACCGTTTTCAACCAGATACTTAGCAGCAGCACCTGTTGCAACATTACCAACGACAACATCTACGTTAGGGAAAGCAGCCTTTACCTGATGCAACTTCTCAATCACACCCTTAGAATGACCATGGGCAGTATCAATGACGATAGCATCTGCACCAGCTTCAACCAAAGCCTTCGCACGATCCAAAGTATCTACAGTGACACCCACACCTGCAGCCACACGGAGACGACCCTTCTCATCCTTGCAAGCCATCGGTTTATCCTTAGCCTTGGTGATATCCTTATAGGTAATCAAACCAACAAGATGATTAGCGTTGTCAACTACTGGCAACTTCTCAATTTTATTTTCCTGAAGAATCTGAGCAGCTGCAATCAAGTCTGTCTGAAGATGTGTAGTTACAAGATTTTCACTTGTCATGACCTCGTCAATCTTCTTGTCCAAATGACGCTCGAAACGAAGGTCACGGTTTGTAACAATACCAACCAAGTGATTCTCGTCATCAACTACAGGAATACCACCGATATGATAATCATGCATCATATCAAGAGCATCCTTCACTGTACTGCCACGACGGATGGTGACAGGGTCATAAATCATACCATTCTCAGCACGCTTCACAATAGCAACCTGACGAGCTTGCTCCTCAATGGTCATGTTCTTGTGAATCACACCGATACCACCTTCACGGGCGATAGCAATCGCCATTGAAGCCTCGGTAACAGTGTCCATCGCTGCTGTAACGAATGGAACATTCAACTCGATGTTACGAGAAAATTTGGTTTGCAACTCTACCGTCTTGGGCAGTACCTCTGAATAAGCAGGGATAAGAAGGACGTCGTCGTAAGTGAGACCGTCCATTACAATTTTATCTGCAACAAATGATGACATATTGTAACCTTTTAAAAATTTATTGCGTGCAAATTTAGCAATAATATTTCAGATAAGACGCACTTTTTACGATTTTCTTACCTTATTAAAGCTATTTAACGTGATTAGTTGGCTTGTTCCGACAAGAACTTGATTCTCACGAGTCTAATTTCATCCTCAGAATAATCTTCTCCAAGCTCTTCTACAGCAGTATTCAAGTCATCAGTTTCGCTTTCCATAAAGTAGTCATAAATGTCATCTACATGATCATCATCTACGACTTCGTCTATGAAATAATCGATATTCAACTTGGTTCCGCTATAGACTATGGCTTCTATCTCGTCAAGAAGTTCCTCGAACTCCAAACCTTTTGCCTCTGCCAAATCATCCAAATCAATCTGGCGATCGATGCTTTGAATGATAGACACTTTCAGCATAGACTTCTTGGCAACTGTACGTACACGGAGTTCTTCCGGACGTTCTATCTCATTATCCTCACAATATTTCTTGATCAACTCGCAGAATTCCTTACCAAAGCGTTTTGCCTTACCTGCACCGACGCCCTGGACATTCTGAAGTTCCTGCATATTGACAGGATACATAGTAGCCATCTGCTCCAATGAAACATCCTGGAAGATGACATACGGAGGCAGTTTGTGCTTCTTGGCAAAATTCTTGCGCAAATCCTTCAACATAGCATATAATTGCGGATCCAAAGCCCCACAACTACCTTCGCTACTGTTTTCAGATTCGTAATCCTCCTTAAACTCCTTATCTGCAACAATCATAAAAGACTCAGGATTCTTGATGAATCTCTTACCCGCAGCAGTGAGTTTAAGAAGTCCATAATTCTCAACGTCTTTCTTGAGATAGCCACAAAGCAAGGCCTGGCGAATGACTGGATTCCACAATTTATTATCCATATCTTCACCTGCACCGAATTCTTCCAGATCGTTGTGCTTATGAGATACAATGTCATCCGTACCTCTACCTTTCACAAAGTCGATAATATACTCCTGACGGAAATTCTCCTTGACCGCAGCTACGGCCTGAAGTACAACCAAGAGAGCATCCTTCGCCTCGATCTTCGTTGTAGGATGCAGACAGTTGTCGCAGTTATGGCAATTTTCCTCAGTATATTCCTCACCGAAATAATGGAGAAGCATCTTTCTACGGCAAACAGAAGACTCAGCATAAGCAGCTGTTTCCTGCAATAATTGTCTGCCAATATCTTGCTCAGCCACAGGCTTGTTTTCCATAAACTTCTCCAGTTTCCTCAAGTCTTTTCGGGCATAAAAGGCAATACATATACCTTCACCACCATCTCGGCCGGCACGACCAGTTTCCTGATAATATCCTTCCAGACTCTTTGGAATATCGTAATGGATTACAAAACGGACATCTGGTTTGTCAATACCCATACCAAAGGCTATGGTGGCCACGATTACATCGATTTTCTCCATCAGAAAATCATCCTGAGTCTGAGAACGAGTAGCAGAATCCAGACCAGCATGATATGGAGCTGCCTTTATCTCGTTGGCCTTTAATATCTCAGCCAATTCCTCAACTTTCTTGCGAGACAAGCAATAAATGATACCGCTCTTGCCAGGATGCTGACGGATGAACATGATAATCTGTCTATCAATATCCTTTAGCTTTGGGCGTACCTCATAATATAAGTTGGCGCGATTAAAGGAACTCTTAAATTCCTTGGCATCCGCAATACCCAGATTTTTCTTGATATCAGTTCGCACTTTATCTGTAGCCGTGGCAGTAAGGGCAATAACAGGCGCATTACCAATCTCATTGATAATCGGACGGATTCGCCTATATTCTGGACGGAAATCATGTCCCCATTCAGAAATACAATGAGCTTCATCAACGGCATAGAAGGAAATCTTGACGGTCTTCAAGAAATCCACATTATCCCCTTTTGTCAAAGACTCAGGAGCCACATAGAGGAGCTTGGTTTTCCCAGACAGGATATCTTCCTTCACCTTTTCTATTGCCGATTTGTTGAGGGAAGAGTTCAAATAATGTGCCACACCATCATCTTCACTGAGACCATTGATGACATCTACCTGATTTTTCATCAATGCTATCAATGGAGAAATGACAATGGCCGTTCCCTCCATGATGAGAGAAGGCAACTGATAACACAAACTCTTTCCACCTCCAGTAGGCATAAGCACAAATGTATCATGGCCACTCATCAGATTTCTGATGATAGCTTCCTGCTCGCCTTTAAACTTATCAAAACCGAAATAGCGCTTAAGCTGACCTGTAAGATTAACCTGTTCTGCCATATTCAACTTATCAATTAAAATCTATTTTATGTTCTATGGTATAAGTCCAATGGGGGATTAGCCCATTGAACTTTTATGCTGACTCCAATTTTTGCAAATGAGCCTTATCTAATTGTGACTTTGCATATTCCAAAGTCACCTTAAACTTCTTAACTTTCTTGGATGGAATCTCAAACATGGCATCCATCATGATTGCTTCAACAATAGAACGGAGTCCACGAGCACCCAATTTGTATTCTACAGCCTTATCAACTATACAATCCAACGCATCCTCATCGAAAGTCAATTCTATACCATCCATCTCCATCAGTTTAACATACTGCTTCACAATAGAATTCTTTGGTTCTACCAAAATCTTGCGCAAAGCTGCTCGATCCAGTGGATTCAGATAGGTAAGAACTGGCAAACGACCAATGATTTCAGGTATCAGACCAAAAGACTTCAAGTCTTGTGGCAGGATATATTTCATCAAATCAGACTTATCGATGTTTCTGACATTCTGAACTGAATTATAACCAACGACATGTGTATTGAGGCGCTGGGCTATCTTCTGCTCTATGCCATCAAAAGCACCACCACAGATAAAGAGGATATTTCTTGTATCCACATGGATGTAATCCTGATCAGGATGCTTTCTTCCTCCCTTTGGTGGAACATTGACCATCGTTCCTTCCAAAAGTTTCAGCAAACCCTGCTGCACACCTTCACCACTTACATCACGGGTAATAGAAGGATTATCACTCTTACGTGCAATCTTATCTATCTCATCAATAAAGACAATACCTCTTTCTGCTGCAGCAACATCATAGTCGGCAACCTGAAGCAATCGGCTCAAGATGCTCTCTACATCCTCACCCACATAACCTGCTTCTGTAAAAACAGTGGCATCTACAATGGTAAAAGGAACGTCCAGCATCTTGGCTATGGTTCTGGCAAGAAGAGTCTTACCAGTACCCGTGCTTCCTACCATAATAATATTACTCTTTTCGATTTCCACGCCATCATCAGTCTTCTGCTGCTGCAAACGCTTGTAATGGTTATAGACAGAAACTGACAAATAGCGCTTAGCCTCATCCTGACCTATTATATACTCATCAAGATATTTTTTGATTTCAACAGGCTTTGGAACATCTTTCAGTTCAAAAGAACTTGATTTATCATCCTTTAAAACTCCTGTTGACTGTACTATATCCCAGGCCTGACGGGCACAATCCTCACAGATAAAACCACTGACACCAGTGATCAGCAATTTCACCTCAGATTCACTACGTCCACAGAAGCTACATACTTTCTTTGGCATACCTTATTATATATATATATTATTTTCGTACCAAAACAGAATCAATCATACCATATTCCTTTGCCTCTTCTGCTGTCATCCAGTAATTTCTATCACTGTCTGCCCAAACTTTCTCGTATGGAGTATGAGAATGGTTAGAAATAATCGTATATAATTCTTTCTTGAATTTTTGAATTTCCTTTGCTTCAATCTCGATGTCAGAAGCCTGACCCTGAACACCACCGAGTGGCTGATGAATCATCACACGGCTATGAGGCAAAGCAGAACGCTTGCCCTCTTGACCAGCAACAAGAAGAACTGCACCCATAGAAGCAGCCATACCTGTACAGATAGTTGCCACATCTGAAGAAATAAACTGCATGGTGTCATAAATGCCCAAACCTGCAGTTACGCTACCACCAGGGCTATTAATATAGATTGAAATATCCTTGCCGCTATCTACAGAATCCAAATAAAGCAACTGTGCCTGAAGTGTATTTGCCGTATAGTCATCAATCTCTGTACCCAAGAAGATAATACGATCCATCATCAGACGAGAGAAAACATCCATCTGCGTTACATTGAGCTGACGTTCCTCCAGAATATAAGGATTCAAATACTTAGCCTGCGACTTGATGACATCATCAAGCACCATTCCATTTATGCCAAGATGCTTGGTTGCATATTTTCTAAAATCGTTCATATTACATCATTTATTATTCAAATTTATATACGAAAATCGAGGTTATCGACCTCTATATCTCGTTCTGTGGAACAAAGATAATAAAAAAAGTCGATAACCTCGAAATAAATCTGATATTTTTTCTAAAAAAATATTATTCTTGCATCATCTTGTTGAAATCCTCAACAGAAATCTCCTTTTCGTTCAACTTAACAACAGTCTTCAATGTTGCAGCCAACTTACGGTCGATAGCACGATCTACCAATGCCTCAGTAGAGTTACCCTTCTTGAGAATCTCATTTGCATAGTTCTCAACATACTCCTCAGGAATGTTGGTCATACCATACTGAGCGAACTGTGCACGAGCTGCTTCCTTTGCAGTCTCCTTGACATCTTCGTCGTTAATCTTGATATCCTGAGCCTTGATAAGCTGCTCCTTGATCAAATGCCAAGTCAACTCCTTAAGGCTCTCCTCGTAGTTCTTCTCTACGAAGTCCTCGCCCTTATCCTTGTTGTTAGCCAACATGATACGCTTCAACAATGCATCTGGGAATTCCAACTTGCCAACCTTCTTCTCGCAATGAGCACGAACATCAAGGAGGAACTTATAATCAGAGTCGCCTACCAACTGTGCCTGCAAGCCCTCAGCAATCTTAGCACGGAAAGCAGCCTCGTCCTTCACATCTGTATCCTCACCAAGAGCCAACTTGAAGAGTTCCTCGTTTACCTCATGCTTCTTGAAACGCTGGATTTCTGTAACCTGATAGCTGAACTCAGACTCCAAATCCTTCACAGAATCACGCTCAATCTTCAAGAGCTGAGCTACCTCTGTATCGTTATCTGGATAAGCCTTCTTAGGATTGAATGTGATGATATCACCTACCTTTGCATCATTGAAAAGGTTCTTCTGCTCTTCTACCTTAATGTAGCTTGGCATCATCATGGCACCCTCTACAGTAATGCCACCTTCCTTGGTGTTACCATTCTCATCCAACTCACGCAAGTCACCCTTCAACATATCATTCTCCTGATAAACCTCAGCCTTCTCATAGCTACCAGAACGAGAAGCGTACATTTCTACCTGCTGATCAAGAATCTTATCATCAACAGTGATATTGTAGTAATCTACCTTATCACGACCAGAAAGAGCAACCTTGAACTCTGGAGCAACAGCGATGTCAAACATGAATGTATAAGGACCATCCTTCTCAATATCAACTGGCTCCTGCTTCTCTGATGGGAGAGGCTCACCGAGCATCTGGATATTATTGTCCTGTACATACTTGTAAATCTGCTGACCTACGAGCTTGTTTACAGCCTCCATCTTTACAGATGCACCAAACTGACGCTTAATCATGCCCATAGGAGCCTGACCTGGACGGAAACCAGGAACGTTAGCTTTCTTACGATAGTCCTTCAATGTCTTCTCGACATCATTCTTGTAATCCTCCTCTTCGACAACGAGGGTCAAAAGACCATTAATCTTGTCAGGATTTTCAAATGAAATTTTCATCTTGATGTTTTGTTTTTATATTATTAATTATTTCCTTCTTAATATTTTAATAGTTCGTCAACACGATTGGCTTGCAAAATTACGCATAATTCGTGAATATACCTAATATATAAGAGAAAAATTTGTTTTTTTAACCATCTTCCTCTGCTTCTTTGGCTCTTTTCTGCTCATCAATGAGCTGGAAGTCTTTCTTACGAAGCACAAAACTATTACTTAAATACTTCTCACGAACCACCTTATTGGTTGCCAAATCCTCCGGCTTACCCTGAAACAGGATTTTACCTTCAAACAAAAGATAGGCACGGTCGGTAATAGTCAGCGTCTCCTGTACATTATGGTCGGTAATCAGGATTCCTATATTGCGGTATTTAAGACGCCAGACAATATGCTGAATATCTTCTACAGCAATAGGATCGACACCGGCAAAAGGTTCATCCAACATAATGAACTTCGGATCAATGGCAAGACAACGGGCTATCTCGGTACGACGACGTTCACCACCAGACAACTGATCACCCTTGTTTTTGCGGACCTTGTTGAGACGGAATTCATTAATCAGACTTTCCAACTTTTCCAACTGATAGCTGCGTGGTTTACCCGTCATTTCCAGTACAGACAATATATTGTCCTCCACACTCATTTTCCGAAAGACACTTGCCTCCTGAGGCAAATAGCCAATACCTGCACGGGCGCGTTTATACACAGGATAATTGGTAATATCCTGATCACCCAGATAAACATGACCTTCATTAGGTACAACCAAACCTGTAGTCATATAGAAAGAAGTTGTCTTACCTGCACCATTTGGTCCAAGCAAACCTACGATTTCTCCCTGCTTCACATTGATGGTAACACCATTGGCGACAGTTCTTTTACCATAACGTTTCACCAAACCCTCAGTTCTGAGAACCAGTTTATCGCTACTATCCGATTGCTGTTGATTATTAATTATTTCGTCCATAATTTGCATTTTTAGAGTGAAGAACTATTCATTCTCCGCATTTTTGGTGCAAAAATACTAAAAAACAAGCAAATATCACTTATAAAATCAAAAAACTATTCATTATATAGTAGTTTTTTAGAGGATTTTGGTTACTTTTGCACCATCAAACAGAGATTTATTAGCATGTTAATATCAAAATGGCTTACCACCTTCGGTAAATATCTTATTTTAATGGGGCGCGCTTTTTCACGTCCTGAGCGTATGCGCATGTTTCTGAAACAATATGTGAAAGAAATGTCACAGTTGGGTGTCAACTCCATTGGCATCGTACTGCTCATTTCATTTTTCATAGGAGCAGTGATTTGTATTCAGATGAAATTAAACATCCAAAGTCCTTGGATGCCAAGATGGGTATCTGGTTATACCACACGAGAAATCATGCTGCTGGAGTTTTCTTCCAGTATCATGTGTCTGATTCTTGCCGGAAAGGTAGGTTCCAATATTGCATCAGAACTGGGAACCATGAGAGTAACCCAACAGATTGATGCGCTGGATATCATGGGGGTAAATTCTGCATGTTATTTGATCTTACCTAAAATCTTAGGTTTGGTTACCATCATGCCTTTTCTGGTAATTTTCAGTTCTGGCATGGGCATTATTGGTGCCTATGGTACTGCTTATATCGGACATATTTTGCCTCCTGACGACCTGACATTAGGACTCCAGCATTCATTCAATCAATGGTTTGTATGGATGAGTATCATCAAGAGTTTGTTTTTTGCATACATCATCGCCAGTGTATCATCCTTTTTCGGTTATACGGTGGAAGGAGGTTCAGTAGAAGTAGGTACAGCATCTACGGATGCAGTAGTCAGCTCAAGTGTTTTAATACTCTTCTCTGACGTATTCCTTACACAAGTGCTTTCATAACAACTCAAATACCTCAAATTATTTTTAAGATTATGATTGAAGTTAAAAACTTGACTAAGTCTTTCGGTGACAAGACTGTTCTCAACAATATAAATATGGTATTTGAGACCGGAAAAACCAATTTGATTATTGGTCAAAGCGGCTCAGGTAAGACTGTCTTGATGAAAAATCTTGTTGGATTGTTAGAACCAACAAGTGGTGAAGTTCTCTATGACGGGCGCAATTTCGTACAGATGTCCAAGAAAGAAAAGGTATTCATGCGCCGAGAGATGGGCATGATTTTCCAAAGCGCAGCACTCTTCGATTCCTTGCCGGTTTTAGAAAACGTGATGTTTCCACTCGACATGTTTTCCAACATGAATTACAAGGAAAGAGTAAAAAGAGCTCAGGAATGTCTTGACCGCGTAAACCTGATTGATGCCCAGCACAAATTTCCAGGTGAGATTTCTGGAGGTATGCAGAAGCGTGTTGCCATCGCACGCGCTATTGTCATGAATCCCAAGTATTTGTTCTGTGACGAGCCAAACTCTGGTCTTGACCCAAAAACATCATTGGTCATAGACGAATTACTCTCAGGCATCACCAAGGATTACAACATGACAACCATCATAAATACCCACGATATGAACTCTGTAATGGGTATCGGTGAAAATATTTGTTTTATCTACCAAGGGAAAAAAGAATGGCAAGGCAACAAGGATGAAGTCATTTCATCCACAAATGAAAAGCTGAACGACCTTGTCTTTGCTTCAGACCTCTTCCGTAAGGTAAAGGAAGTAGAAATGAAAGAAGCGAAACCATAATAATACAGAAAATAAAAAAGCTACCAGCAAAGAGCTGATAGCTTTTTTATTTTCATCTCATTTTCCAATCACCATGGACCAGTACCATAGGCACAACTACCTGTTCTTTAGTACTATCACCATATACCATCTGTAAGAAAACATCAGCCACATGGCGAGCAGTATCAGCCTTGGCATGCAGGACATGAACACCAGCCAGTCCCTTATGTTCTTCTTGCTGTTGCTCCATAAACATCCGGGCATTCAGCAACAATTGCTCATGATAACCTTTAGAAATACGATTCGGCTGATTGTATCCAGCCACAAAATCATTATATTTCCCCTCTAAGAGCAAGTCATAATAACCCTTGGCTGCAATCCCGGCAAAATAACCTGGATCAGGAGTTTCCTTCTTACACGAAGCAAATGTCAATCCAATGCCCAATATCATGAAAAACAAGAATTTCTTCATCTTAGCTCCAATTACTTTTGACGGATAAAAATATTAATTGGACAGCCATGCAAAGACCAGTTCTCGCGAATCTTGTTCTCCAAGAATCTACGATAATTCTCCTTCACATACTGTGGTAAGTTGGCATAGAACACAAACGACGGAATCGTTGTGTTAGGCAACTGTGTACAATATTTGATCTTAATGTATTTACCCTTGACACTCTGAGGAGGAAAAGCCTCAATGATAGGAAGCATCACCTCATTCAGTTTAGAAGTTCCGATGTGAACCTTACGGTTCTGATAAACCTGCTTAGCAGTTTCCAAAACTCTGAAAATACGCTGCTTAGTCAAAGCAGAAGCAAAGATGATAGGGAAGTCAACGAATGGAGCCATACGCTTGCGGATTGCATTCTCGAAGGTATCGATAACCTTTTGATTCTTTTCCTCTACTAAGTCCCATTTATTCACTACAACCACCAGACTCTTATTATTCTTCTGGATCAACTGGAAAATATTCATATCCTGAGTCTCAATACCACGGGTAGCATCAAGCATCAAGATACACACATCACTATTTTCTATCGCACGGATGGAACGCATAACGGAATAGAACTCCAGATCCTCACTCACCTTGTTTTTACGACGAATACCAGCAGTATCCACCAAATAAAAATCAAAGCCGAATTTATCATATCTCGTATAGATACTATCACGAGTCGTACCTGCAATTTCAGTCACGATATTACGATCCTCACCAATAAACGCATTAATAATACTGCTCTTACCGGCATTAGGACGACCAACAACTGCAAAACGTGGAATATCTTCATCGATACTTTCCTCTGGATTATCCTGGAGTTTATCCAAAATCATATCCAGTAAATCACCAGTACCACCACCAGTAGCAGCACTAATACACTGAGGATCACCCAATCCTAATTTATAAAACTCAGCAGCCTGATAATATTCTGCACTATTATCTACTTTGTTGGCTACGAGGATTACAGGCAATTTGGCACGACGGAGAATAAGCGCAACATCCTCATCCCAGTCCGTCAAACCAGTATTTACATCCACCAGAAAGAGAACCAAATCAGCCTCTTCTGTAGCTACCAACACCTGCTTACGGATAGCATCTTCAAAAATATCATCAGATTTAACAACCCAACCTCCCGTATCCACTACAGAAAATTCTCTACCATTCCAACTGCACTTACCATACTGACGGTCACGAGTAGTACCGGCAGTATCACTAACGATAGCGCGACGTGATTGAGTCAAACGATTAAATAAAGTAGACTTACCCACATTAGGGCGTCCTACAATAGCTACTAAATTTGCCATAAACAGTCATTATCCTCCTTCCTTTTAGGAGGTATTCAAGGATGTGGTCTCTGCATCCAAGTTAATAATTTGCCGAAGCTGACCTTGCTCCGGCCCTCGCTCCTCTGGCGAGAGTCACTCCCTCGATTACATTCAGGGAGGAGAAAGTTGTTATTCCGGATTATATCCGAAGGCATCGAGTTCTCGCTGAGAACTGCGCCAATCCTTATCAACCTTTACGAAGGTTTCCAGGAATATCTTCTTGCCGAAGAACTTTTCCAAAGCCTTTCTACTCTCGGTGTTCACCTTCTTGAGCGCCACGCCCTGGTGACCGATGATGATGCCCTTCTGGGAATCACGAG
>OIZI01000350.1_pt1 | contig 24496 bp, 30 predicted proteins | sample 1588441 | NCBI WGS metagenome assembly OIZI01 (sample SAMN03283284) | human gut metagenome | biome: human-associated habitat; material: feces | host: Homo sapiens | place: Peru | collected 2012 | reverse complement strand
TATTTCCCGTTTTTCAAACCGCAGACTGGGGGCAAAAGATCCGCTGTCCAGCCGCAGACGATTTGTTCAGAGTTTCCCTAGAAACTGGGATTTTTCGGAAGTGTGGCATATTCAAATGCCGATCCACATCTGCCAAATCGGTTTTCAGGATGCGGTTCAGTGCCAAATTAGGTACGGATGATACCTCGACTCTATTTTATCGTTCCACCCTTGCCGCTTGCAACAGCGGCAGGGGTATTTAATTCATAGCCGCCCTCCGGGTCAGGTCTTGCAATCGCCGGAACCAGCACACCATACTGTCGGATACTGTCCGCAGTTTCCAGCATGGCTTCATCATCCTTGACTTTGAACGGATGGTTCTTAAAAGGGTGCAGTTCAGACAGTGGGATTTCCAGCACTCGTTCCCGCTGTGCATCGGCACGGCTTTCCTCGGTGGAAAACAAGTCATCTACCGATGCCAGCTCTACTTTCTCGCTGCTTTTCAAGTTTTGTCACCTCCTGCGTCAGATTTTTGTAGCTTTCAGCCACCTTGCCGCCGGGGTCATGAGCAAAAATGCTCTTGCCCTCGGCGCTGATTTCCTTTGCCCTAACAGAATGGGGAATCTCGGTGGCGAACACCTTGATTTTGCTGCCGTAGGTCTCCCGCAGCAGGGCGGCGATCTCCTTGGCAAAGTTGGTGCGGTTGTCCACCATCGTCAGCAGGATACCGTCTATCTGGAGCTTGGAGTTGATCTGCCGCTTCACCTTATTTACTGTTTGGAGCAGCTGTTCCAGGCCCTTGGCAGGCAGATACTCCGCCTGGACGGGGATTATGACCCTGTTGGCGGCTGCCAGGGCATTGACCGTTAGCATACCCAGGGAGGGCTGACAGTCAATCAGGATATGGGAATATTGTCCCTTTACGGTATCCAGATACTGCCGCAGGATGATCTCGCGGCTCATGGCATTTACCAGAGAAACCTCCATACCAGAAAGCTGAATATCCGCAGGCATCAGGTCAACGCCTTCTGCATGATGCAGAATACCTTCTCCGGGGCGTATAGGCTGATCCATCAGAATTTTGCCCATTGCATCGGACAGAGTAAAGGGCAGCTTGTCCGGCTGGGGATGGCCCAGGCTGATGGTCAGGCTGCCTTGCGGGTCTCCGTCGATCAGCAGGACCTTCTTTCCGGCTTGCGCCAGCCCGATTTCCAAGTTGGCACAAGTTGTTGTCTTGCCAATGCCGCCTTTCTGGTTGGCAATGGCGATGATTTGCGTGTTCAATGACTTCACCTCATTTCTGATTGGTGTTGTCATGTGCCTGCACAGCAGTCCTGGAAAAGCCGCAGAAGTCAATGTTGTGGGGATGGAGGCGCTGATGATGGAAAAGTACATTACCGATGAACGCACAGGGCTGAAATATGAATTGGTCGGTGTCTATTACCTGGTTGTCGGAGATGATGAGCCGGAGGAAGATCAGCCAATCAGGGTATGGGGACAACGGCATTTACGCCATTTGAAACGCCACCACAAGGTAATCTATGCAAATTTGCTGACAAGCGGCAAGCTACCCGAATATCTTGCGGATATTGACCGACAGGCAGAGGAACTTTTTCTTCGGCTTGCAAAACAAACGGCAGAGGCAGAGGGAATTACGGAAAAACTGAAAGCCAGCGACCAAATGGAATGGGTCAAAATGAACAGCATCCGAAACCGAGCTATGGAGATCGTAAATGCAGAACTGATTTTCGCATAAGGATATATGACCAAGGGCAGCAGGGAGTACCAACTCTCTGCCGCCTTTTCTTGTATTCGCAGCAATTATGTAAGAATATTCCAAGCGCAGCGGAAGCACCGAAGCCCGATGGGGAACAGGAGAATTAGTACACAGCACACAATCCCGAAGCAGCAAACAATAATTGCACATGGAAGTTTAACGCAAAGCCATATTATTGCTGCAAGCAGCGCACCCGTGATGTGGTATCCGATCCATAGTAGTATGGTTAGAATTGCCAAACAAAGTATTATCATAAATGGTCCTTTCTCAGTAGCGCTATAAAAGCAAAATTCTCTTTGACTACAATTTTATTATACGCACTTGCCCCGTCTGGAAAAATGACTGCAAGTGCACAATAACGGCTTCTATTTTATTCGTTTCAGAGCAAACGCCGTGCTGCATTCAAATACCCAGTTTGAAATTTGCCGACGATAGACTATGCATTGTCCACCGAATACTGCAAGGAGGTTAATGCATCTCAGCTAAAAACTGTGATTTGCGAAATATGGTCTGCTGCCGGTGGAATTGCAGCAGAGCGAAAACTGCAAACTAAAATCAAAGAATGTGAGGGACAACAATGAAAAGAGCAATATCCTTGCTGCTGGTCATCGTAATGACGACCATAGCGCTTGCCGGATGCGACAGCAAATCTGAAAATCCTGCCGGAAATGCGAATAGCAAGCAGCCCACCGACGAGTCCATTACAATCAAGAACTCGCCTGACAAATACACGTGGTACATTAAAAACTATGTCGGTAAGAATTGTGCTTCGATTGGGTACACCTCTATGGGCGGCGACCGCATGGACCACTACGGAGCAGGCTATATTGAGTTGGTTATGGTCGCACCGGGTGGAGCATATATTGACATTGAAACGGATGATGATCTGAAGCAATATGTCGTCACCGCTCAGAGCTATGCTCCCAATACGGAGCTGAAATATGTTTTTGACACTGATGAAGCCGGAAACGAATACGAAAACCTTGTCCAGTCACAGAATATTGAAGAAATCGTGCTGTGCGTAAAGAAAGTCGGCAACAGCGAGGAAACCTCCCTTGGCCTGACAGAAATCACACCATCCCCGGATAAATACACTTGGTACATCCGGGATTATTCCGGCAGAAACCTTGCGAGCTGCGGCTACCTGTCAATGGGCGGCGACCGGATGGATCATTACGGGGCTGGATATATTAAATTTGTGATCGTGTCCGATGATGGCAGCTTTATCGATCCGAAAGATACGGAATTGCTGAAAAATTATGTCATCACCGGCCAAAGCGTTTCGCCGAATACCGAGCTAAAGTATGTCTTCAGCACCGACAGTGAAGGAAATGAGTATGATAACCTTGTCCAGTCTCAAAATATTGAGGAGATCGAGATCACGGTAAAGCCGGTAGGCGGTAATTAAATTCTGATTGACGATTTAAGGAGATGTTAAAAATGCAAATGTGCCCATTTTGTGATAAAGTTTATGATGAATCCGAATACAGCCACTGCCCGTATTGCTCCGGCGAATTGCAGGAAGACGCGAGCCCTCGACCTTTTAAGGTTTGTCCTAACTGCGATGGCGTTATGGAATGGGATGGTTGCTGGAAGTGCTTAAATTGTGGCGAGGAAGTTTATTCCGACGAGGATGATAATGACGGAACAATAGAGGGCTAAACAGATTATACACCAAAAGGGAGACGGTGATGAACCGTCTCCCTTTTACTAATGATACAAATTAGGTCAGTCTACGATGGAATGAACTTCAAAGTCGGTTGCTTCGGACAGTGCGGCAGCTCTTTCCTTTAGCAACTCTCCCAATTCATCGCGTTCAGTTTCAGACAACTTTTTCGGATGAGAAGAAACATACTCATCAATAGCGTTTTGTGCATTCATCAAACGCACCATCGCTGAGGGATCATCCCTGAATTTCAATTCCTGCATAATGCTTTCTCCTATTCTCCGCTTATGCTTTCGCTTTGTTGGTTTGCGATGCTTCTATCTTCCACTGCAGAATCGTTTGAATCACATTCATCCGATTCTGCGGAGGCCCCCAAAATCGGAGTATTTGAGAGTTCTTTCTTAGTTTGGCAGTAATCAACGATGCTCTTAATCGCTATGCCTCCAAGAGCAACCGCGCCAATAATGCTTGCAGTGATTATCGAACCCTTTCCCACACCGGCCTCATACACTTTAGCAATACCCGCATCCATTTTTCCGTTACCATACAGTTTGAGTTGGCTGGTCATATCAGCTGCGGTACTCCCAGCGCTGTTCAGAAGTGAATCAAGGATCTGCTTATTAGAATATTTCATGTGCTTTCCTCCCGTAAAAATAAATCTTTCGTCGTGCAACTGTATTGTACGACAATGCTTTATATAGTTGGGTTTTCAACTGCATACCGAACACTCTGATCCGAAGTGGACTGAATTATCAGCCCTCTCCGGTGAGCTTATGCGGCAATATTCTGCCGTTTCGCGGTACGCTTCAGCACAACAATCCCATACTCAAATTCAATATAGTGTATGGCTCCGGGTAGTCTCGAGATCGTCTTACTGATCTGGTCACTGCCCTTGGCCTTTGCATAGGAAAGCGCATCGTCCAAAAGCATCGGTCTAGCATAAAACTGGTATACTTGCCGCCGATAAGGTTGGCAGAACAAGTAATAAGGTTTCCCACGGTGCAAAAGATAGAAATGAAGCTCGCCATGCTGGGGGTTCGTACAGTAAATTCGTGACATCATATTCATATGTAGTTTCTCCTTCATCATTTCATACTTCTTACTGTTCAAATTCCTGCTCACTTCTCGTGCAAATACTTCTCTGCCGCATTTGGAAAAATGACTGCAAGTGCAAAATACGATGCCGTATTTCCTCTATTACAGCAAAAACCACTTCGGCTAATTGACCGAAGTGGTTTTCAACAACTATGTTTACCTATTTGCTCTTAGCCGCATTGTAAGCCTCGATATCAATCGATCCATTGGCCAGCATCTGCTCTGACCAAAGCTGAAGCGTTTCCACGGTGATAGAGATTTTTCAAGTTCCTCCCGGATATGTATGAAGTCCTGAATCTCATCGCCTGTAATCTGTCCGTCAGCTGTTATTTCGATCAGCCGCTCCTGCTTTTTGTGCATGGCATTCAAAGATGCCAGCATTTCAAGGACTATCTGTGAAAGGTCTTTGATCTTTACCTCGGGGACATATTGCTGGCCTATCGGACATTCCTTGGCTCAGTAATGGTTACACAGATTGGGGTTCTTATAGCCGATGGACATCTCCAAAACCTCATCAGAGCGAGGGGTAGACTTTTCATTTTCGATTTTCTCAATTCGTTCCGGGGAAATCCATCCCAGCACTTCGCTGGCCTTTTCTCTGGAATAGCCAAGCGCCTCGCGGCTAATCTGATAGACGGTTTTATTTTCTTTTGTAGATATTCGTCCCATAAATACGGTCCTCTTTCGAGTTACAATTCGATATATTCCGCCAGTGACCTGCAGAGTTTTCGAGGCTTTATATGAGGCGCTGTTTGGTAAACAGCCCCACTTCTGTCCTGCCATAGAACAATATCGTCGATATTGGCCTGCTCCAGCACATACCAATCCGATGGAACGGCAGTGTTGTTGCGTTCCTCTAAGGTAACAGGCACAACATTTAACCGTTTGGACCCGCAAACGCCTGTTAGCTCATGCCCAGCAAAAGATGCCGCTCCAAAGGCAGCGACATATTCTCGATAGTCTTGTGCAAATTGAAGGCCAAGTGTAATCTCTGCATTTTGAATGTTTTTGTCGGAAGCTCCATTTAATGCGCAGAAATTCTCTTTGCGTTGCATTTTCGCTGCAATGTCGTTCATAGTTATGTGGTACCTCCCATCATTTTCGCTAACTGTTTCCAGAATTGCTGGCGTTGCAAATCCCAGGTATTTCCTGTGCCATGCACCTCAGTAGGCTCACCAAACACATGCCATATCTTGTTGTTACCGCCCTGCATATGTTCGGCCTTGGTTAACACTGCCAGAGTTGAGTCTGCATGCTGACCGATGTGATGTAATTCATACGATGTCCCGGATGGATCAAGTGCTGCGATTCCTTGCTCCATTCTCTGTAGATTTGTCCTCCCCATATCATCGACATAATTTAAATCTATTTTCCGGATGAGAGCCATGTTACCATTGACCATATGTGGAGACAGACCAGCTGATTGACAAATCTGATACTGTTCTATACTGGAAAATTGCTTGATGACATCCAGCGGATATCCAGACTCTTTTTGGATCAGGGCAGCCTCATTCATTGTCAAGCCATTCAGTGTAGCACCCTTTAATGCAATCGCTTCGCCGGAACCTCCGGCAATCGTGCCTGAAATTGCGCCCCATTTGAAGCCTTCACTGCCTGCCAACGCTGCGGCCTTCATAGATTCATTTAGATCACCGGTTTCAATTCCTTTGACAACGCCTGCGGATACGCCACTGAACACACCGGATGAGAGTGCCATAATTGTGCCTGTTTTGGCAGAAGCTGCAAAAATCATGCTGACAGCCGGTGCACCTGCGCCATAGGTCACAATAGAAACCGTAACACAAACTAGAATAACGCCTGTTCCGATCGCAACATTCTTGAGTATCTGATCGTAGGTATCGTCGTATTTCTGGAATTCTGTGACAACGGTTTGTCCGTCGTCGCCAAGGGTAAACACATATCTTGTTCCCTGAAAGTAAGAATCCAGTTCTGATAGCGTGTAGCCAAAGTAGATGTTTTCCTGCGAATTGTATACGACCTCTTCCAAATACTCTTTTGAGATATATATGGCATTTACATTTTCTACGAAGTAGTCTTCGCTATTGAGTGCCGTTACAAGCTCGGAATAAATGCTATCCTCCAAATATGGCAGAAGATTCACATCATTAAGGTCAGAGAATTCTGGCGGCTCTTCTTCGGTAAAAGAATATGCCGATTCCGGTTGACTCGTCGCTGGGGTAGTCGTCTCCTCTTGACTGCCATTGCTATTCGTTTGCGGTGCACACCCGGTCAATAAAGCACACGCAAGAATCAGGGCAATCAATCGCTTCATCAAACATCACCCCCATTATCGGCTTTGTCTGCTGAATCTATTCGTGAGATGTTTTTCGCACGGCGCTTTTTCTTGCGTTGGGCTATTGCGATTGCCGACCCAATAAATGCCACTAAAAGTGTAGCACCTCCTGCATACAGCCACATGCCAGCTGGCATGTGGTTTTTTGATGCATCATCGGATGAAGAAACCTCACTGTTAGGTTGCTCGTTGTGATTATCTTCGTCTTTTGTCGTTGTATCATTTTCTTCATTTGGGTTCGTAGGCTCAGCCGGTGGTAGCGACTGCTCAGATGCCGGAATCAGCGTACCATCTGCCGCAACAGTTGCTCCCATTGACAGTTGATATTCTACATCCGAAATGGAAAGTCCTGTTGCAACGTGAGCTTTGAGTACATCATCCGTTCCGACATAGATAACTTTCGTAGTTGTTTGATTTGTATATTGATTACTTACGGTAATTGTATAGATGCCCTCATCTGTATACTTCTCGCCATCTTTGGCAGGCTTATTGAAGCGGACATCTTCGGTTAGTCCCTCTGCGCCATCCTTGCGTACTTCTTTCTTAATATCAATATTGAGGTATCTGGATTTTGCAAGATCAAGGTAGAAACCGTTTTCGGTAATCGAACTGTTTGTTAATTCGGCTCCTGTAACAACATCAAATGGATAAACCATACAATTACCATTGCGGACAGAAAAGTGGAAGAAAATCCGGTAGTCATTGTATGATGGAAATGGATTCCAACCGAACAAATCGAGATTGTTTTTACGCAATTCATAATCCAAAGCAACCTCATAATCCCCTTCCTCACAAAGCTTTACCTCCACGGCAGCATTCTGTGATGCAGTTGCCGACAAATAATCAGTGTAGATTACAGGGGCGCCGGCATGATTTTGGTAATCTGTATGGCGAATAATCAATGTGCCACGCCCCATATCAGTCTTTTCAATACCGAAATACTCGTCGTGGCCGTTGGCATCATCGTTGATCGAAAGCGTCTCATCTCCATTGAGCTTTGTAATGTCCTGCTCCAGTTTAAACCACAGTGTGACTGTATCACCGACTGTTTTCAAAAATACTGGAGTGCCATTCTTGGCTTCTGTGACACGTGTGTATCCATTTACGTAGAACTCGCCAAGTTTCCACCCGAAATGAGGATCGTTCTCAGAGATTGCATTGTTTTCGGAAAAACCGGTATCGTGGCCTGCATTCACAACAGTACCCAAGTAGTGTTTGGGTTCATTCGATTCTTCGGCTGCATACGCAATAGGTGGCGAAATCGCCATCATTGCTATCACAATGGAAAACAGCAGCGCAAAGATCGGTTTAGAAGATTGTACGACTTTTCTCATAATCTTCACCCAGTCATCCGGGCAAGTGCCGGACCTCTTTCTTTAAGTAATAGCAGAAATGCTGCTTGAGCGTAGCACAGAATCACATTGGAATGCTTTTTACAACGCAAGGATCTCTTTCTTTTTGGCATCAAACTCATCCTGAGACAGAATACCCTCATCGACAAGCTGCTTCAATTTACGCAGCGTTTCGATTTTCTCGTCATATGAGATCAATGCGTCGTCTGCCTCTTTTGCGGGCTTTTCGCTCTTGATCTTGTTCAGCAAGGATGCAGCACCGGAGGACGCCTTTTTCCAGCCCTCCTGCAGGCCGCCTTTTGCTGTGCTTGCGAACCGAGAGAGCTTGCTTGGCTGTGCGTTTTCGGATGCTTCTGCATCGATGCTTTCGACCATCTCAATATCCGCAGCCATTTCCTCCTCAGAGTAGTTGAAACAAGCCTTATCCAGCGCCGCATTGAGGCGGTTTGCCATCGGCATCATTGACACATAATTCAGACTCCCCGAAATCACGCCGCCCACAATGGGAACCGCCTTGGAAATTCCCTGCGCTACCGTGGTTTTTGTTACCTTCACGCCAATGGCCTTACCGATCTGCTTGATGATCGGATACCAGAAGGTTTTGGTCAGTGCCTTCTGAGGCAGCTTCTTCAGTGTTGTTTTTGCAATCTGTGTGGAAAGGACCCGCACGCCTGACACAGCGCCAGACACGCCGAACATCACACCGCAATACAAGATCAACTGGTTTCTGACTCGCTCGTCATCAAGCTGGTCCTCTGTCCACAGATCCGACGCACCATATAAGTAAGACAATTCCTGCGCAAGGCGCAGGGCCATGCCGAAAAACTGTGCCACATCCGCCGGAATTGTCGCCGCCATCGCAAATCCGCCGGGAATACCGGCAACAAAAGATGCCGCAGAAGACTGGCTGGTGCGAACGAAAATCAGTTTCGTGGCGGCTTTCTCAATACGCTCTTGGGGAATTCCGGCACTGACCGGCCCCATATCAATGATGGCCTGCAAATCGATATCATCGCCTGCAAAAGCCTCTGCAAGGAATTTGCTGCGGTTGACCTTCACGCCGGGTATCTTGACTGCATTGGTAATGATCGTTTCCAGTGCTACGGAGGTCGTTTCGTTTTTAACCTGTTCCATAATTCTCATTCCTTTCTCTCCATTAAACCTGTGATTCTGCGTTGCTTTCTGATGCGATGAATTCCCGTATTTCCTCCGACACATAATCCTCAAAATGCAATGTGCCGATTTTACGAACCTTTTCGTCGATCTTATCCATCACCGCCCGGCATTTACCGTAATCTCCGGCACGGAAGTACACCTCCAGCAAATGCCCCAGCAGTTCGACTTGCCGTCTTGCATAGGCGGCGATCTCCAAGTGATCTCCGCAGGTCAGAATGGAGCGGAGCAGGTACAGCTCCGCTTGATCGTATTGCTGCCATTCCAGCATCAGATTGGCCATCGGGCAAAGCTGATCGTCGATTTTGGCAAGCTCCGAGGTGCTGATAATGTTTGTGATGTCGTAGGCCTTGAACAGATAGGCACAGGTCTGCGGATAATTCTCCTCCAGATAGGTGTAGTACCATGCCATCGTCAGATCGTAGTCCCGCACCAGCTTGGAATTGGGCTGGGCATATTTGTCAATCTGCTTCCGGACCTTTTCCAGGATTGCCCAGACCTGCTTTTTCTTCCCGGTGCCGCTGCGGATCAGGACAAGGGCTTTCAGCCGATAGCACTCACCCAGAAGAATGCCGGAATCTCCGGCATTGGAAATGGACAGCCAGTGGATGGCCTTATTTACTGATTTAAGAAGAAGGCGAACAATCTGTGTTTCTTCTGCTGTCTGTGCATCGTAAGCGCCGCTCAGCTTCGCATCATAAAATCCCGCAAGGATGTAATAGAACCGTCCCCAAAGCACCGGACTGCGATTTCGTGAGATGGCGGTTCGCATTTGCTGAATTTTCCGCTCCGCTTCCGAGAAACGCCTGCGATCGTACAGAATCTCCAGCAGGATTTGATAAACCTTCAGGAGCATCCGCTCATTGCCCGGAGGAACCACGGCAATGAATTCCGTACTCTTTTCCAGAAGAAACTGTTCATTCTCATAGGGCATATTTTGAATCGCATAATAGAGCAGTTCTATATAAATATCCGAAGAATATATCTGAGGTTCCCGCTTGCCGCCTTTCAATACAGCCGCAGCCAGCCGAAGAATCTCCCGAATCTCGTCGTGATCTGTTGCCGTGCTTTCTGCGTAGCTGCCGATTCGGTGAAGGTAGGATTCTCTTGTCCAGCCGGAACCATCTTTCGCCATCATTTTTTGCAGCCTCCGGTCAAGAAAGCCGCCGGGAGCATTCTCCTGAACCTCGTGAACCCGCCGGAGACTGCGGAGAAGATGCTTCGGATATTCCTCTTTCTGCGCTTCAACCTTCAGCCGGATATCCAGATACTGAAGGACCCTGTTTGCTGCATCCAGCGCCGCATCCGTGAACCCCCAGTTCGTTACGACCTCCTCGATAACCGGGTGCATTGTGAGGATCGTGTCGTTTATAGCAATCCAGCCTTGCCGGTAAAGAGCTCCGATATCGTCTCTGTTTGGTAAGCGGAGCATATCGCACAGCCGTTCAATGGAAACGCCGGTTCGGCCAAACAGAGACAGGGCTTTTATCAGAGCGTTCTGCGTTTCCGACAAGGTCTCTGCCGCAAACAGGCCGGAAATTATTTGCCGAATCGATTCCTGATGAAGAACTGCATCCCGTTGGTATCCGACCTTTTCGGGTGCAAGGCTTGTAAAGCCGTGCTCTGCAACGATTTGAGCCGCCTGCACAAGAGACAGCGTGCAGACGGGACTGCCGATCTGCTTGGCAATCAGCTCAATGACCAATGTGTGACCAGCTGCATTTTGAATGATCGAGGCGGCATAATACCGCTCTTCCGCACTGAGCCGGTGACCGATGTTCTTTTCAAAAAGGAGCAACGCAGTTTCTTCGGAAACGGATTCCACTTCAAGGGTGTCATACCCCTGCGCAAGCGCCTTGTCTCTGGTCAGAAACAGCAAACGCCAGCCCGTTTGCAGGAGCTTCGGGATACCGGTGCCGCTGTCGCCGGTGTAATTGTCCATAACCAGTACGCAATTTTTACCGTCGCCAAGTTCCCGGAGAATTCTCAGTTTTCGCTCAAAGTAGGCTTCTTCTGTTTCTGATTTGTCCTTTTGAATGCCGTGAATCTGTGCGGCGTAGTCGTCGCAGATGGTTTTCTCGATCGTGCCCTGATAATCCAGGTACAGGACAGAATCAATTCTCGACATACACTGCCTGATGTAATGCTGGGCGAGAGCGCTCTTTCCGATACCGCCCATTCCCACAAGAAAGCTGCAACCGCCGGAGGTATCCAGAAGCCGCTGCGTCAGCCATGCCGTCTCCTGTTCTCTCCCAAGAAAGAACTCGGGGCCATAGATTTTGGATCTTACCACATAGCGGGCGGACAGATCCGCCAGAGCTTGAAGCTCCGATAGCTTTTCGACCACGGTTTCCATATTGGAAAACCGATCCAGATAATAGTCCGCAAGGGTATGATGAAAGAAATCCGTCAGGCGGAAGGTCAGCGTATCCCGATATGCGCCGCCTGAGAGCTTGGACCTTGAAAAATCATACCGGGCGCCGGCATCACAGTCAAAGGCATCCGGTACACGATCAAACAGCATGTAAAACAGCAGTGCACCGATCCCATACACATCCGTATGCGTTCCGATTCGTTTTCCGTCACCTCTTTGCAGTTCCAGTGCCGCAAAGCCTTTTGTAAAAGAGATTTTATCCCCCAATTCCGGAACGTCGGAGATTGGGACGACCGTGTCGAAGTCGAATAGCTGGATCAGCTCCGTGGTGCCCTCCAGCGTCAGAATGTTGCTCGGTTTGATGTCGAGATACAGAAAGCCCTTATTGTGGATTTTAGAAATGGCAGTTGCCGCACTTTTTACTGCCGCAATGCTGTCCTTGACAGAGAAATAACGATCATAGGACAATTCCTGTCCCTGAGCATACACAGAGACCACATACAGTGTGTGATTTGCTTCGTAAATGTTATAAGTATTTGCCGTCAGGTTCGTCAGCCCGTCTGCGGCAAAGAATTCGTTGCCCAGTTGATAAGCCCGCCGCATCTTCTGCTTTGTCTGCGCGAACAGCTTCCGCTCTGCCTCAGGGATCAGCAGGTTTCCATCCGACGATCTTCGCAAATTGCATCTGAAGGGGTAACATTCCTTGATTCTTACGGTTTTTCTCGTTCCCAGATTGTCGATGTAATAAGCATTGTAAACGATGCTCGACCCGCCACGGGCCAGCTCATCGGTGATTGTGTATTCCCATCCGTCATTGAATCTAAGCGTAGTGCCTGCTTTAAGTGCAGCTCTAGAGTCCATTTTCTCACATCCTAACCTTGCTCGCATATTGCGACGCTTAGATTCTAACACCGGAAATTTAGAAAGCGGTTTTTTCAGTGCAGGGCATTCTCAGGAGCCATTTTATTCAGATAAGCCTCCCGCATAAAGGAACGGAACGCATCCAGCGGGTAGGCATCCTGCGAGGCATAGAGGAAGATCCAGTCATAGGGATTCCCCTCATACAGTTCCGGATAGCTGGCATCCAACAGCAGTCGGTTGGTGGATGCAATGCATCTCGGGCCGTCATGCGGCTTTGCCGCATATTCCGGCTCCGTTCCCTTGAGAAGCAGTTCTGTCCAAAAGCGATAGAAGGCCAGCAGGATCATTGTTTTTCGGATGACCTCATCCGACTGCCAGTTCCCGCCGATGATAGCCTCCAAGCCCTGCCGATCCGGGAACGATTTGCTCACAAGGGGATGGATCATGGCGTTTGCTTTCAGCAGTGGCTGTAAGGTGCGGTCGCCGCTTATGGGGTACAGCTTTTCGCCGTTGGATTCATCGAAATCCAGCAGTCCAAAAATCTGCCGGTAAATGTCCCAAGCCGACCGGGATTTCTCAGCGAAAGTCTCTTTTGGATAGCGGTGCTTCAATTCCTGAACAGCCAGTCCATTTTCACCGGCAATTCTGCTCCAAAGTTCACAGACATACTTCTTCGCTGTTGCGTTGTTATAGCCAAACTGGCTGCTGTTCGCCGTTAAAAACGCAAGCAGTTCTTCCGGACTTTGAAACCGGTCCAATTCCTTGACAATCGTGCCGGTAAAGAGAACATCGGAATGAAGATCAACCGGCCCTTTTTCGCTCTCCTTCGGGGCTTTTTCAATCAGTGCCTGTGCCTCGGAATAGGATAGCCGGTGGCGAATGCAATAATAGTAAATCGCCTCACGAATCGTGTGACAGTCCAGATTCCGCTGCAAATACACACGGCGGAAGAAATCCTGTGTTTCCTCCAGCGTCATGTGAAATGCAAAACAAAATTGAATCGCGTAATCCCGTTTCTCGGCCTGTGTGTGCTTTTGAAACCAACCTTTCAGAATGCGTGCTTCTATCGGGATGCCCGCCTCATCAAATTTACACTTGATAAACCTGACTTTGGCATCCGTGTCTGCAAGGTTGCCGGTATAGCCCTTCTGCACAATAAACTCATCCAGTGCGGCGTCAAATGTCCAGAAGGAACTAGCTATCTCAATCAGCTCCTGTACGTAGTTCTCATCCTCTGGAGAAATGTTATTGCCCTTCTGGGACAGAAATTGCGTATAATCTCCCATACCCATCCTCGTTTCCGCTGTATCTCAGCATATTTTGAATCACTCTCTCTTGTCCTCCGGCAGGACCTCCATAATATCTTCGATATGGCAGTCCAGCGCATGACAGATCCGAACCAGAACGTCCGTTGTTACATTGTCGCCGCGGTTGAGCTTCCAGATGGTATAATCACTGATATTCGCTTTTCCATCAGATCCTTTTTCTTCATATCTGTATCAATGAGAAGATGCCATAACCGTTTGTAGCTTACCGACATAGTGGAACCCCCATAATTTGCAATTAGCACACAATATTACAAATATATTATACCGCATAATATGCCGAATTTCAACGGATAGCAGAGAGAACGCACGGATATTCTTGAATTTTGTTTTACAACACATTTATATGGCAGTGAAGTGTGCATCCCGTTCTTTTGAAAATGTTTTTGAAGCATTTCTCTAATGAGGGATTTTTATTGGAAAGCAACTATGCTAAAATTATTTTTGAACAGCAGGAACAATCGGTGCATATTCGTGCCGTTAAAAAATAGAGGGTGCTGGCCCTCTGGAAAGGAGACGATAAAAATGCCAATTATGCTGACCAGAAAGGACGGCCCGCCTACGCCGTTCCGCAACGCAGAGTACATCCCGTTCTACTACTTCATCCCGAAAAGCATCCTGTCCCGCTGTGGGGCGGAGCTGAACGCCATCCCGAGGAATCCGCAGGAGCTATTTCACAACCGGGCCGCCTGCGAATTTGTGGAGAGTGACCTGTTCCGACTGCTCATCATTGACGCCACCGCCTTTGTGGTTTGGCCGTATATGGGCTTCGGCGAGTATATGGAAATTTACTCCGGCTACGACCCGGCGTGGCGGTTTGCCCACTGCCCAGACTACTGGATCCAAGAGCTGATGGACGAAGGCATCTTGGCGTCCGCCGGCGAATTATTCAAAGGTTGCCACTCGGAATTGGGGTATGTACCGGAATGGCAGATCGACATCTATCTGCGCTACATTGTGCCAAATGTGATGAAAAAGCACAGTATGGACGAAATCATCCAAGTGGCGTGGGAATATCCTTGTTTCGAGGACTTCGACTTTCGGAAAAGCAACCAGAAAACGGACTTCATCCGAAAATGGTACCACACCCGCACCAAGCACCCGATGATCTCATTGGAGGAATTTCAGGAGGCCTATGCCGACGCCCACGGCGGATAGGAATACAAGGAGCCGGACCCGCCGCAGAATGTGGAGGAAACAGTGGTAGCACAGGCGCTGGTGGATCAGTTCAAGGCCACGCTCAGCGAAAAGGATATGCAGATCCTTGAACTGCGTATGAGCGGCGACACGCGGGAGGAGATCGCCGAAAAGCTGGGCTACAAAAATCACAGCGGCGTGCTCAAGCGCATCCGAAAGATCGGACAGGCCTATGAAGCCTATACCGGCGTGGACTACGGCTTTGAGAGCGGCAAAATCATCGGGTAACACCTACTAAAAATCGGTAGGTGTTATTTTTATGCCCAAACGGAGGTGGAGATTATGAAATGGAGAATACGCCCGTCCCAGCAAGGGCGGGTCAACAAACTGGTGCGCCGGCAATGCTGCTATAACCACGGCAACTGCATTCTGCTGGATGACGGAGAACCGCATCGCTGCGTGCAGATCATCAGCCGGAGCGGCATCTACTGCAACTATTTCCGCCGGGCGGTGTTGCCATCCGATAGTGAGTTATACGCACAAATCAGAGATCAAAATAAATGAGGAGGATGGGGAAATGCGTGAGATTGGGATAATAAATCAGGTACTTGGAGCGTCCGGCAATCCGTGCAGGAATGGTGCCGGTTTTCACCCACCGCCGCAGGGTATAGGCAGATATGGGGAATCCGTCCGCCTTTGCCCTGGCAACGGTACCAGGAATGGTAAGCATGTTTTCCATGTTGTCCTCCTTTCATCTGCTTGGGAACTGTCAACCCGTAAGTCATCTTCACTGTCATGTACCGGGGTTGGTGCCGGATCACAGGGATATGGGCTTACGTTTGCGGGCACTTTCGGCTTTTGGTGGTCTGCTGCCTCCCACCTTCTCCCGGTTGGCTTTCCCTTAGCTTGTACCTTCATTGTACTACTGCCGTCAGTAGTTTTCAAGACGCAATAGTGCACAAATATGCCGTCAGTATATTGTATCTTTTTTATATTGATGGCAGTAGTATAATAATGGTATAATTCGGATGGTGTAAAATTATGAGGCCTCGATGGCCTGCCACCGATTCTGTTGTGAAAGGAGGCCATAGATTGACAATCAGCAAAGCACAAATGCAAGCGGTTGCAAAATACAATTCCGCAAATTATGACCGAGTAGAGCTAAGACTCGAAAAAGGAAAGAAAGCTGTCACGAAAGCCCATGCAGCAGCCCAGGGTGAAAGCCTGAATGCCTTTATCAATCGGGCAATTAACGAAACCATGGAGCGGGACAGTACCGCCAAAAGGGAGGCAGATGTATGAAAATCTATACGATCATCGGCGGTGTGAACGGCGTTGGAAAGTCCAGCTTTACCGGGATTCTGAAAGAGCAGCGGTCTGACCTGGGCATTCTCATTGACGTGGACAAAATCACCGCCGAGATGGGCGGCAACGCTCTGGCAGGCGGAAAAGCGGCCCTGAAGAAAATCAACGAGTGTATTGAAAAGGGCGTGTCCTTCACTCAGGAAACCACCCTCTCCGGGCGCAGAACCGCCGCCACCGCAAGGGAAGTTATCGAAAAGGGGTACCGTGTACGGCTGTACTATATCGGCCTGGACAGCGCAGAGGAAAGCCTCCTGCGGATTGCCAACCGGGTGCGCCGTGGCGGGCATGACATTCCCCAGGAGGACGTGGTACGCCGCTTTGGAGAGCGTTGGGAGGCCGTGGAGAAGGTACTCCCCTACTGTGACGAGGCGGAATTCTACGACAACGACAACGGCTTCCAACTGGTGGCGGAGTACCGAAACGGCGAGCTGCGTACCGTTTGCAGCCATTGCCCCCACTGGCTCACGGAGCTGCTGCGATACCTGGCTCAGCATTTATTCTGAATACACGCATAGAAGAATAAAATCGCCGCTGACATCAAATTGCCATCCATTGATGTCAGCGGCGGTTTTCTGTTAAAATGGTGAAAGCCCTAAAGCCGTTGCGGCTCTAGGGCTTTTTCATGGAGCTAGTGACCTGACTCGAACAGGCGACCTTCTCATTACGAGTGAGATGCACTACCGACTGTGCTACACTAGCAGGGCGATTAAGCCTGATTATTATAACGGACGACTGCGGAAATGTCAACTGTTATTTCCGCGTTTCCCGGGCAAAGCTGCCTCCGGTGCCGGTACTTCCAACGCTTTTCCGTTTGAATGCAAGGCACATTCAAACAGGAAGCACGGTACACTCAGTCCGTCTTCGTGCCGCAAAGACCCAGCTCCCGGATTTTCGCCCGGATGGACAGGAGATCCTCGAAGGTTTCCGGCCGCTTGGTCACATCCCGCAGGAGGGCGGAAGGATGATAAACGGCCGTCATCCAGAAATCCCCCTTGCGCACCCACTGGCCATGCTGCCGGGTAATCCGGTACTCCGGGTCAATGAGCCGCTTAGCGGCGATCCGACCCAGGCAAACGATAATTTTCGGTTTGACCAGCGCCACCTGATTGCGCAAAAAGCCGATGCAGGCATCCTGCTCCGTTTCCAGAGGATCCCGGTTGCGGGGCGGACGGCACTTGACAATGTTGCAGATATAGCAATTCTCCTGCCGGTACAGGTCAATAATGGACAGCATATCATCCAATAGCTTTCCCGCCGGGCCTACGAAAGGTTCGCCCTGCAAATCCTCCTGCTCCCCGGGCCCCTCCCCTACGAACAGGATGTCCGCCTGCCGGTTCCCTGCCCCGAACACCACGTTGTGCCGGGTCTCGCACAGGCCGCACCGGGTACAGGCATCGCACTGCGCCTCCAGCTGTTCCCAGTTTAACATCAGCCGTTCCTCCTGCGCTGGGCACGGCGTTTCCGCCGCCGGGCTCGGATTCGGGTGCGCATATAGGCGTTAAAGGCCAGATAGACAATGGCCGCACCCAGAACAATGACGCAAATGGTGCCCACCACTGACAGGAAGCCCGAACCTCCGCCGGAACTCCGCTTAACCACCGAGTGGATGACAACCCCGGTCTGATCGGCCGGCTTCACATCGCACATGGCGTAAACCTCCACCTCGGTGAGCACCGAGTTCCGGTACACCACCTCCAGAGTGGCAATGAGCTGATCCTTCTGGATGGGAGCGGACAGGCCGCCGCCTACGGCGGTATAGTTCATCTGAATATTCTTCATCTGAGCCTTTTCCGGCACCACGCTGTCCACGTTCACCTTGGCCTCGCCCACCACGTTGCACTCGCCGCCGTTGACCTTAAAGGAGCTGAGCGCCATGCCGTCGTAGATAATCCGGTTGACCTTGAAGGAGCTGAAGGCATAGTCCAGCAGATCGGACATTTCGTTGAAGTTACCGTAGACTTTCGGCTGCCAGCCATTCTCGGCAAAGGTACGGGTGGCTCCCAGAATGACGGCAATATAGTTCATGTTCTTGGATTCCGCGGTACAGACGATGGAGGCGCCGTAGGACTCGTAATAAGAGGCAAAGCCGCCGGTAACCCGGTCGTCATAGAAATCCTGCAAGGTGCTGTCGTCGATCATATAGTTCTGGGTCTTGAATTCCTTACGACCCTGAACCAGGTTGGTATCGGGAATGGTATAGCTCTTGGCCCCGAAAATTTCCTTGAAATTCTCGTTCTGGATGGCGGTCTTGACGATGATGGCCATGTCCCGGGCGGTGCTGGAAGATTCCGCGGTGTACAGACCGGAGACGTTGCCGAACTGGGTATTGGCGCAGCCCATCTGCTTGACCCGGGCGTTCATCAGCTCCAGGAAGGCATCGGTGGTGCCGGAAACGTGGTGCGCCAGCGCCACGGCGGCATCGTTGGCGTTGATCAGAAGCAGGGCGTACAGCAAGTCCTTGACCTTCAGCTGCTCGTTACTTTTCAGGCTTTCCGACTGAACCTTGTTAACGCCCATGGGCACATAGGACTGAATGCCTTCCGTGACCGTGACCACGTCGTCCATATTGCAGTTTTCGATGACAATCAGGGCCATGACGATCTTGGCCAGCGTACCGGGGTGCACCTTCATATCCGGGTTGTAGGCATAGACCACCGTGTCGGTGGTGGTCTCATAGAGAAACGCGGACAGGGCGGTATCCAGCTTCCGCTCACTGCCTGCCAGAGGGGACATACTGTTGATGGTGCGGCAGCCCTTCTGAATACACACCTGGCCGAAGGGGATGTCCGCGGTCTGGGCGGTCATATCTGCCGACTCCGTGGGCAGGGTTTCCAGGGTCTCGGTGGTCTCCATCTGAGCCGAGGCAGGAAGGAAAAAGCACTGCACCGCCAACAGGCAGGACAGCAGCAGGGCAAGACATCTGAATTTTTTCATAATTATCCCTCAAGAAGCCATCACCGGACTTGTCCGGCGAAAAAAAATCGTGTATAATATGTGCATATTATAACAGCTTTTTGGAATCTAGTCAATGCGGGAGGGTTGTTCCCCATGAAAAATAAGGCTTCCGTACTGCTGGCGGTGGTTACGGCCCTGTTTGTGGGCTTTACCCTGGGGCTGTTTGTTGGGCGCAATACCGGCTCCGGCACCGTTACCCTGGCGGTTCCGGAGCAAATGCAGACCTCGCCCACCACTGCCGCCACCGCCGCGGCAGAAACGGTACCGGAGGAGACGGTCTCTTTTCCCGTGAACATCAACACCGCGGACGCGGACACCCTCACTGCCCTGCCGGGCATCGGCCAGGTGCTGGCAGAGCGGATCCTCGCCTACCGGCGGCAAAACGGCCCCTTCCGGGTCATTGAGGAGATTACAAAAGTGGAAGGCATCGGTGAAAAGAAGGCGGAGGCCATTCTGGAGCTGATCACAGTAGGAGGATAAGATGAAAATTCTGGTTGTAGACGACGAGGCCCTGCTGGTCAAGGGCATTCGCTTCAATCTTCAAAACGAGGGCTATGAGGTCATCACCGGCAGCGATGGGCTGGAAGCCGTCCAGGCCGTCCGGGAGCAAAGCCCCGATCTTGTGGTGCTGGACGTGATGATGCCCAATATGGACGGGCTCACCGCCTGCACGAAAATCCGTGAATTCTCGGACATTCCCATCATCATGCTCACGGCAAAAACCGACGACATGGACAAGCTCATGGGCTTTGAGCATGGGGCCGACGACTATCTGACCAAGCCCTTCAACATTCTGGAGCTGAAGGCCCGGATCCGGGCACTGCTCCGCCGGGCAGGCTCGGCAGAAAAAAAGGCCCCGGGGAACACCCTGACCATCGGCACCATCACATTGGATCTGGACGCCCGGAATGCCTACCGGGGCGGGGAGCTGGCCGACCTGACCGCCAAGGAATTCGATGTCATCGAATTCTTGATGCGCAACCCCAACCGGGTCTACTCCCGGGAGGCACTGCTGGACACCATCTGGGCCTACGAATACCGCAGTGACATCCGGACAGTGGATGTGCACATCCGCCGGCTTCGGGAAAAGCTGGAGGAAAATCCCGCGGAGCCCAAATATATTCTGACGAAATGGGGCGTTGGCTATTACTTCCGAAAATAACAGTACCGCCATCCGCGGCTTCCGAAAATCCCAGTACCGCTACGCCATGACCTATGTGGTCATCACCCTGGTGGTGCTGCTGATTCTGAATATCTACTGCTCCATTGCCTGCCAGAATCTGTTCTATGAGAGCAAAAAGTCCAGCATGATTGAAAAATGTCTGCTGGCCTCCGACGAGGTTTCCACATTGGAAGTGATGAACAGCTCCACGGTCTCCGCCGTCATCGGGCAGATCGAAAGCCTGAAAGCCTCCCGGCTTCTGGTCACAGATCAGGCCGGCTGCACCCTCTACGACAGCAGCGGGGCTCAGGTGGGCTCCTATGCCCTGCTTCCGGAGATTCTCACCGCCCTGGAGGGCAACGACGTGTGCTCCTGGAAGTATCGCAGCGGAACCATCGACTGCCGGGCCGCCACTCCGGTGTTCTACTACGGCACCATTGTGGGCTGCGTATACATGACGGATTTCGACACCACCCAGGGAAAGCTCATCCAGTCCCTCCAGCGGACGATCTTCTTCATCACCTTCCTGCTGGAGGCGGTGGTGCTGCTGTTCTCCGTGGCCTTTGCCAACACCTACTCCCGACGGCTGAACCGGATCATGGCCTCCATGCGGATCATCCGGGAGGGCGACTACTCCCACAAGGTAGACCTGGGAGGCAACGATGAGCTTACCATTCTGGGCAACGAATTCAACGAGCTGACGGAAAAGCTCCAGAATTCCGAGCAAAAGCGCAGTCGGTTCGTCTCCGATGCTTCTCACGAGCTGAAAACCCCCTTGGCCTCCATTAAGCTGCTGACGGACTCCATTTTGCAGTACGACATGGATTTGGAGACCACCCGGGAATTCGTAGGTGACATCGGCAACGAAGCCGAGCGGCTGAACCGAATGACGGAAAAGCTGCTGACGCTGACCCGCTCGGAGGGGACAACCAATCAGGATTTGGAGATTATCTATCTGGCCCCCACCGTCCGGCGGGTGGCCCGGATGCTGAAAAGCAATGCCCAGAAGGCAGGGGTCGCCATCCATCTGGAGCTGGAGCAGGACAGCACCATTCTGATTCTGGAGGATGATCTTTACCAGATCGTCTTCAATCTGATGGAAAACGGCATTAAGTACAATCAGCCCGGCGGCAGTCTCACCGTTACGCTCCACCGCCAGGAGGACAATGTGGTTCTGGAGGTCAGCGATACGGGCATGGGCATTCCCGCCGATGCCATCGACCATGTGTTTGAGCGATTCTACCGGGTAGACAAAGCCCGCTCCCGCCAAACCGGCGGCAGCGGACTGGGTCTTGCCATTGTCCGGGGCATTGTGCACCGGAATCGAGGGGAAATCACCCTGGAAAGCGAGCCCGGAAAGGGAACCACCTTCCGGGTGATCTTCCCGGCCTTTGACGCGGAGGTGGATGCAGAATGAAACGATTGCTTTGCCTGATTCTCACCGCCGCCACGCTGATCTGTCTGCTGCCCGGCTGCGCCGAGCGGGTCAAGGAACCTGTGACCTTCTACTATCTCCGGGAGAATCCCAGCCGGGGGCTGGGGCCGGAGATCGCCGGGGAAATCCGGGAAGGCTCCGGCCACCGGGACAATCTGCGCTACCTGCTGGCCTTCTATCTGATGGGACCGGCGGACAAGGAGCTGACCTCTCCCCTGCCCCGGGGCACCACGCTCTATCAGCTGGAGCAGACGGAGGATGCGGTGACCATCGGCATTTCAGACACCTCGGAAGCCTTGAGCGACAGCCGGTTTTCCCTGGCCTGCACCTGCCTGTCCATGACCTGCATGGAATTGCTGCCGGTGAAAGAGATCACCGTAGTCAGCGGCAGCCGGAACACCACCATCCGCCGGGACAGCCTGATTCTTAAAGATACTATCCAGCCGCAGGAGGACAAATCATGAAATTCATTTCCTGGAATGTAAACGGCCTTCGTGCCTGCGTGGGCAAAGGCTTTGCCGAAGCCGTGAATGCCCTGAATCCGGACTTTCTCTGTTTGCAGGAGACCAAGCTTCAGGCGGGACAGATCGACCATCCTCTGCCGGGCTATATGGACTTCTGGAACTATGCCGAGAAAAAGGGCTATTCCGGCACCGCCATTTTTGCCAAGACCCAGCCTCTTTCCGTCCGTTATGGCGTTGGCGTGCCGGAGCTGGACACGGAAGGTCGGCTCATCACCCTGGAGTACCCGGACTTTTTTCTCGTCACCTGCTACACGCCCAATGCCCAGCAGGGTCTGGCCCGGATCGACCACCGCCTGAAATGGGACGAAGCTTTCCGGAACTATCTGCGGGAACTGGATATCCAAAAGCCCGTCATCGCCTGCGGGGACTTAAACGTTGCCCATCAGGAAATTGACCTGAAAAATCCCGGCCCCAACCGGGGAAACGCCGGTTTTTCCGACGAGGAACGGGAAAGCTTCACCCGGCTGCTGGATGCGGGCTTTACGGACACCTTCCGATATCTGAACCCCGATGCCACCGGCATCTACAGCTGGTGGAGCTATCGCTTCCAGGCAAGAAAGAACAATGCCGGCTGGCGCATTGACTACTTCCTGGTCTCCAATCGGATTGCGGACAAAATCCAGGCCGCGCCCATTTATTCCGACATTTTCGGTTCTGACCACTGCCCGGTGGGATTGGAGCTGTCGCTCTGAGTATCCGGAAATAGCACTCCGATTTCTCCGTATTTTCGGACTAAAAAGCCGGTTTTCAGCCGTTCTATGTAGGAAAAAGGCTCCTCCGGGACAATGGGCGCAAAGGTTCCCCCATCCGTTTCCTGCCGGGGCTCCAGAGAAAATTCCGGCTGTCCTTCCGGAAAGTGCTTGACGGGCACCCGGGTATCCAGCCCGAAGCCCCCGTCCATGGGAACCACCACCCCCAGATTCTCCCGCCTGCCGCCGCAGAGGACGTACAGACGGCACACCACGTCTCCGGTCAGCCGGCACCGGCACTGGAACCGGTAGTAAAGCCCCTGCCGCTGCACCTGCACCCGGCCGGACTGCCGATGGCCAAAGTACACATCGTAATCACCAACCAATAAAAACGCCCCCTTGCCGCAACTCTATGCGGCAAGGGGGCATCTGTATTCCCTCAAATAAGAGGTTGTCCGTTGATTGTCAATTGGAACTGTAAGTCCAATCGCTCCGCCGCCTTCCGGCACAGCACCATTCGCTTCATGAAAATCTCAAAGTATTCCATCACCGAACTGACGGTGGTATCCACCACCAGCTCCAATGTCACGGTATGGCTCTCCAGATCCACGCTCAACTCGGATTTGGTAACGGAGTAGTTTACCCGGTCATGGATATCCTGGGTAATATCCGCGGTTTTCCGCACACGGGACCGGCGGACATCGGACTTATCCGCCAGAAACAGGGCAGCCGCCACGGCGTTTACCGGGGTGCCGTTGCCCTCATCGTGGTTGCCGATGGCGGTGACGATGGTGGCGATCTCCTCCGGCGGGAAATTCATTCTGTCCAAAATTCGGAAAGCCATTACCGCGCCGCTCTGGCTGTGATCCACCCGATTGACAATGTTGCCGATGTCATGCAGATACCCGGCAATTCTTGCCAGCTCCACCGTCCGCTCCGGATAGCCAAGGGTTTTGAGAATATCTCCGGCCACCTGAGAGACCCGGGAAACATGGGCAAAGCTGTGCTCCGTAAAGCCCAGAGCCTGCATGGAGGCATCGGCCTGGGTGATATATACCCGAACCGCCGGATCCCGGCGGACTTCTTCAAATGTCATGTTTCTTTCTCCATCTCCTTTTCATACCGCTTTATTATGCCGCTTCCGTGCAAAAAGCAATAGCGTTCTTTTGTAAAATTCAGGAAAAACATCACGCAAAGGCCCTCATCAATCTGCGGGCTTCCAAATAAACCGTCCATAGCAACCCGATAGATTTTGATGCGCTTCCGGCGGAGCGGCCGGGGGATTCTTAAGGGGGCGGCTTTTCGGCAGCGCC
>OIZI01000345.1_pt1 | contig 24684 bp, 30 predicted proteins | sample 1588441 | NCBI WGS metagenome assembly OIZI01 (sample SAMN03283284) | human gut metagenome | biome: human-associated habitat; material: feces | host: Homo sapiens | place: Peru | collected 2012 | reverse complement strand
CGTCCGCCACAACTGCGCTTGTTATGTCGTTCATTACTTTGAAAAAATTACCGTGTTCGGATGTAATCCGGTTATATTCCTCTTTAAATTCCGCATCGTTCCAGCTGTCAAGAGTCCAGTAATTATTGTGCGACGCCTTATTTAAGAATTTTATTTTGTCGTCATCTGTGAGCTCTTCCACTGTCTTATATACTTCTACCGGGCTTTCTTTCAAGTCAACGTGCAACTCCTGACACATAGAAGCATAAGAAGTGCGAACGCTGAACTTGTAAGTTGGATATTTTTCTTTCACGTATGCGCGGACGATCTGAGCGACTTCTTTTAGTGATCTGTTCCAATCGTGGTTGCTTCCTTCCCATCCAAACATAGTGTAAAACTGGCTTCGTGTGCTGTCTGCGGTTTCTTTGATCTCTTCGCCTGTCTCAACTTCTTTTTTATTCTTCCAGACTGTGAAAAGTGCGTCATACTCAACATTAATTTCTTTCATTGTCTCAACGTCTCCGCCGTTGTCCGGGTGATTGGCTTTCAATAATTTTTTATACTGATTTTTAAGATCATCATAAGATTTTATTGCTTTAAAATATTTTGCCATTTTCTTTTTCCTTTGACCTATGCTATAATAGATCTACCTTTCTTTTTGTTTGGTGGCGTCCGGTCCGTTGCTAGGTTCCCGGACGTCTTTTTTTATTTGTTTTTCATTTCTTCCAGATCTGCAATCTCTTTTTCAATTGCTTTCTTTTTTGCTTTCAATGCCCAGTTGTCCGGGTAGCGATCGCATATCTCAGTTGCTTCCGCCCATCTGTCAATGAGTGCCAGGCGAGCAAGCTCGAAAATCCTTTCTTGTGTCATTGGATCACCTCTTTTTTTATTTTGTTGTTTTCCTGTTGCTATGGTTATATAGTACACCATGCAAGGCACAAAAACAATAGGCATAATAGACAAAATGCAAGGCACAAAAACACGGATTTATTGTGCATAAATGCAAGGCACAAAATAACAATATTATATAAGGAAGCTAAAAAAGAGCATTGACATGTAAGGCACAAAATGTTATTATATAGTCACAGAGAAAACAGAAAGGGGAAATTTAAAAATGAAACATAATATAAAAATTAACAGAGCTATAGAAATGTATACAGGGTTTAAAGGAAGCGAGACGATGCATTGTCTCCTTGATGGAATCCCAAAAGAACTTATTGAACGACTTACGGCAAAAGAGCTTTCTATTGTCATGCTAGCTATGCAGAAACAATATCAAGAAGGGAAAAAGTCAACAGGAGCGGAAATGATCGATAATAACGCCGTATACATTGATAAATTAGACAAGGTTATAGAATGGAACGAAGTAGGCGCGAAATATGAATATCAAGAAGTGATTAACCCGGCAAAACATTACATCGGAGAGAATGGGAAAGAAGTATATATCCCAGAAAGCAAAAGCCGCGTTCCGGTAAAGGTGAAAAATGGTGTGCTTACGCCTAAATTTTCATAAATGAATGGCGCAAAAAGAAACCCAAGTCAAAAAACAAGGGTTTCTTTTTTGTGTAAATAATTACACAAGCATTCTTTTTAACTCAACGCCCAGCCAGACCCGGACGACTCACGACATTATCACGGAACGCCATGAACCAGAAAAATCTGATACATAGAATATAGCACGGAAAAGTTAGAAAGTCAATATGCAATATAACCAATGAACGAAAACCGATCATCCACAAAACCAATGTAAACCCTTGTAAATAAGGCTTTTTAATTATGTGTAAAAAGTCACACAGTATAACCCACGGTACAGCCTATAGCACACAAAACCATCAAAACAGCAAAAAGAAAGGGGATAGAAAGAAAGACAGAAAGAGACAAAGAAAGAAGCAAAGAAACAGAGAAAGAATAGAAAGAAAGATTATAAAGAAAAAATATATATAATACTACGTTGTCTATATAATAAAATATATATATAATAAAACAAAGAGGGAAGAAGCGCCCGCGTATAATAATTTTTATTTATTTATTTTTCTATAATGGCACACAAGGGAAAATAAATTTTAAAAATTGGGTATTGCGTTTTTTTGGTTCCTGGTGTATAGTTGATTCAACGGAAAACAGAAAAGGGAATTGATTAGGACATGCAGCAACCAGTACACACTGGGAGCGATCGAAAGCGAGGGATCACAACAGGATCCTGAAGACCTTAGGGCATAGGCCAGAAAGTGATTAGGACTCATCAACCTGACAAGTAATTTTGTCGGATTGATGAGTTTTTTTATTTGCAGGTCAGAAAGGAGGTTGAGAGCATGGCAAGAAAAAGAAGAACAGTAGCGGGGCCAGATGATCCAAGGCGGTTGACTGATCCGAGAAATATTCCGATCGAGTACAACAATATCGAAGTTACCGTTGACAACCTTGAAAAACTTGCGGAAGACATCCTTTTCGACTGCTGCCAGGAGACAGACACGGACCCCGCGGAGATACCACCGAGTATATGGCTGTATACACTTCTAGAGATCAATGAAAAGCTGTTCAGGGGGAACAAGAGCATGCTGAAAAAACATCCTGCGGAGCATGATGAATATAACGCCGAAAGAGTTTTAAAGGCATACGAAGTATATAAAAAACTCTGTGTAAAACACAAGCAGCAGATAACAATAAAAGGCTTTTCTGATATGACTGGAATTAACACACAGACTATTTATAACTGGGACTCTGATAGTAAATATAATGCTATAGGGTATGGTAGTAGTAGTGAAACACTAAGCAAAAGAGCTTTAGACCTCGCAAAAACTATAAGCAGAGATAATGAACAATCATTAGAAGCACTTCTATTAGACAAGAGCATCAACCCTGTGAAACCACTGGCAATCCTGAATCGAAACCATTTGTGGAATATGCCAGGAGTCACCAGGGAAACAGCACCAAAAAGAGCGTTGTCGGCGGATCAGTTACCGCAGCTGGGTGGCTCAGAAGTGTGCAAAATCAGCCAAAACGACGCAAAAAGCAGTGAGTTTTTGAAGATGGAAAAAGATGCACAAAAACCTTTACCAGAATTGGTAGAAGTGCATGAAAACGAATAGTAATCTATAAGACAAACAATGATTTGTCGTATAGATTAGATGCGAAATTGAATACACATATGATCATCAGCTAAAGGGGGCTGGGGGGTCTGGCGGAAATCGAAAAACCGCCTTGCTTAGTCCTCCAAATTCCCAAAAAAATAAAAAGGGTTATGCTATGGAAAACGATTTGATCTCCCCAGAGTTCACTACAGATGTGTTTCTGCTAAGAACTACAGATGGAAATGAATATTTTGTCAAAAACAGTTCAAAGAGATTCGATCCTGTGAGTAAAGAATATTGCTTTAAGACAACAACAGGAGAAACAATAAAAATCAGGAATAATGCGTTCGCAAATAGCGTGTACGTTCCAGCAGAGTGCACAGATTCCGTTTCTATCCTCGGAACTCCATACAAAATCATCCGTGAAAAATTCGGAAATGAGGACTGCGATGGTGAGACGGATTACACATCACACCAGATTCGCATTCGAACTGACAACATCAACGAGGTTGGAGATTTCGATGCCATGATGAAGAAACAGCTTCGGCATGAGATTATCCACGCTTTTATGGCCGAGAGCGGTCTACAAGCCAATTTTGAACACTACAGACAATTTGGACACGATGAAACAACGGTCGACTGGTTTGCAATCCAGTTTCCGAAAATGCTAGAAGTGTTCAAACAGGTTGGCGCATTGTAAGGAGGTTTTGAACACATGAGAATCGCCGGAAAAGAAATCAACGATGAATGCACCAAATGTGGAAAATTCCTTACGTGTGAATTGTTCCGGCAGGGACACGGAATCAGGCAGGAACGATCAAATGTAGCAAAACTGTTTGAATGCCAGATGGAACACAGGAGGCGGCGCGATGAGAATAATTAATCAGGCAGGAACACGGTCGATCAATTTTGAAAACTGCGAGGTTTATATTGACGGACAGTGCATATGTACAAATAGCCACGGCGTGCGTGATGTCCTTGGACGATACAAGACACCCGAAAGAGCAAAAGAAGTGTTCAAAGAAATGCATCATGCATTGATGCCGTTCATGGTTTGCAATAATGTCGAACCGACAGAAGAACTCATCGAAGAAATAAGAAAAGCAGGTATCCAAAACGGAATCTCAGTGGTTGACGGAGGAAAACCAAAAATAGAAATCATTTCTCCATTCATCTACCGGATGCCGAAAGAATAGTCAGTAAAGACTTTAAAATCTCCAACCACTGTTTGAGGAAAAAAGAACAGCGTGTAGATTGGCGGTAAGACGATACGAACCTTAAACAACCGCATAGTGTAGCGCACAACACGATAAATAATGCTGCTAACCGTCCTGGAGACGGTTGAGGGATGTAGCTCAGTGGTAGAGCAGCTGGCTTATATCCAGCGTGTCGCAGGTTCGATACCTGCCATCCCCATTGCAGTTTGGCAAACTGCAATAAGTACTCCTTTTTATATTTTATTTATCCGCAGATGTGAAATTCAACCCTGCCTTTTTCGAAAGGCTGACCGTTAAAGGCGGTAAAACACCGGGTAGCTGTCACCTACTCGGTAGTTCTTGGCAGGTATGCAAGTGGTCAAAGCAAGCCGACTGTAAATCGGTTCCAATTGGTTCGTGGGTTCGAATCCCGCCCTGCCAACTTCCGGGCGGTGGCTGCCGGAAAATAACGTTGTCATAACCTGATTTAACCGATACAGCCACAAAAATGTCGTCATAGCTCAAATGGAAGAGCAACTTTTCTTTTAATCCTTTCTTAGAGTAGGTTCCCGGTTCGAATCCGGGCGGCGACTTCACGCAACAGTCAGCGTGAGTGCTTTTAGCTGCAAAGTTGCACTTAAAAAAGAATTGTAGCGGCATAGGGTACTTTTGACGGGGTATCCTATGGACATGGACACATGGTCTAATGGAAAGACACCGGCTAAAAATTCACCTCGTCTGCCGGGATAGCGGTTCGATTCCGCTTGTGCCTACTTGCTGTCGATGTGGAAACCACACTTTCTTTTGAAATGTTCTTTCTGGTGGTATCGGTTCGAATCCGAACGACAGCTTTTCAGCTTTCACGGTTTCTGAAAGCAGTTACTTTTTGTCATTTTCATAAAATCTCCTTAAAAGTGAAATTTGGTAAGTTCCTACGTATACAGAAAAAACCGTGATTTATCGTTATAGCTTAACGGAAAAACAGTAAAAGGATCCCTCTCTTTTAAAGATTCCGGTTCGAGTCCGGATAACGGTTTTCAAACATGGTCAACTCAGTGAAGATGGATTTTTCAGTCCTGCTGAGATGCAGCGGTGAATAAGTAAGGTTGATTCGGGATACTGGGTCAACCGATACTTTCTACCGGGAGCGATTCCGGTGGAGAAGACGGGAACCCGTCAACAATGCCCTGCAGTGTATCATCATAGAGAGGTCAAAAGCAGGATCCTTGTGGTCAGCGATGAATAGACGCCTGCGGTGCAGGAATAATCCAGTTTGGTGAGCGGTGTGAGAGACCACGGACCGGCTGGAAAACTCAAACAAGCTGATTTGCCTTGAACCTGAGAAATCGGGGTATAACACAAGAAATCTGTTAAAGTAGCGGTATGGCAGATGTGATAATTCTCTTGAGAGAGATGCATAGTCTCTTTAAAATAAAGATATTCTGAAAGAACCGTGAAATTTACGGGTATCAATCCCGTGTGTGCTTTGACAGCGGTAAGAAGCCAAGGGTCGCAACCGGAAGCTCAGACTTATCGTCACACTGGCCGAATATGATTCCTACTATGATGGATAATGGGAAACCATGACTGTGTTTGAAAAACCTTTGTTTTAATCAACATTTTGTATTTGTAGTACCTATTTCAAGTAAAAATGTAAAAAGTGGTGTTTTAGCTGCGGAGTCACCAAAAGAGTTACTTTCTCAGAGTTACAGACGGATGTGTCTAAAGAACCGTAGCGGCACGGGAAACTGTTTTCAGACTTGCAGATTCCCGTGGACATGGGTGTATAGTTCAACTGGAAGAACGACAAAACTTCACTCTGTAAGTGGTGGTTCGAGTCCACCTGCACTCACTACAAAGGAAAAGGAGAAAAAGCATGATTTTTGAAAAAATCTATTTTCTGATAAAACAAAAATTCTGTAAGCATAGATTCCGGAAACATTTTGACACACACAAACGGGAGTACATCTGTAAATGTGTGAAATGCGGAAAAACTATGACTTACGATGCGAAAGGGTATTGATATGGACAAATCGGGGGAAGAAATGAAAATCAAAGAAAATATCCTGATGAACCTTGACCGGATGGCACAACTGGCAGAATCCGGGTACACGGTGACAATCAGGAAGATTAAAGACGGTGTAAAAATTACAAGTCATAAGGAAAGGGTGGTAAAATGAATTTTACAGAAGCATTTAAAGCAATGAAAAAGGGTTCAAAGGCAAAATTACCGGGATGGGGCGGTTATTGGTACTGGGATGAAGAAAAACAGACGGTTATGATCCAGTGCAGACCACAGGATGCTGATAATGGACCACTTCTGGATATCCGTGAAACGGAACGAGTGGAGTACACTCTGATGAATATGCAGCGTGATGACTGGATGATTGCTGACGAAACAAATTGTCCGGTTCTCGGCGGGGTGGCAACGTTCTCATTTGGGGATGCTATCAAATACGTGAAAAGAGGTCTGAAAGTATCCAGACAGGGTTGGAATGGTAAGAAACAGTACATCCAGCTTGCAACAGGCATTTCCTATAAATCAGCAGACGGCGATGTTGTCAACTGTGACCATGATTCTATTGGAAACAAGGCTATTGCATTTGTCGGCACATCTGGCATACAGATGGGATGGTTGGCAAGTCAGGCAGACATGCTGGCTGAAGACTGGGTATTTGCAGAATGATACCAAAAATGATCGCTCATATCGAAGCGACAGGTCAAGAAGTTCTCGGAAACTTAAGACTTGAGGCGGTTGTCATGGATGCCGGATGGAAACTTGATGATAAAGGACACCGGTGTTGGCAGAAAGAAAAATACATGTATCTGCCGATATTTGAAGCCTATCAGCTGTTAGAGCCTTTCAGGGGAACAACGAGAATTGTTGTAAACAATAAATTTGATTTTATTGGTTATCACGATGGAAATATGCGTTTGATTGCATTGAAACCAGTCGATAAACTTCCTGGTGAACAAGAGGAGCGAAAATGGGACGAAAATGTATATTAGTGGACAGAGAAAAGTTCACAAATGCAATAAATGATTACTGTCAGCACAAAATAACGATGGCGGTTGCCTGTAAAAGAGCAGGAATGAGTGAACCAACGTTCAGAAAGTACCTGCGGATGTGTTGGCTGGGACAGCCGTTACCGGAAGAACTGTTTGAGAGGAAAAAGTGATGAGAATTTTCGAGAAAATCAAGTTATGGAAACGGGCGGAACAGTTACAGCATGAAAACGAAAACCTCATGAGTGAATTAGTTGGAAAGAAAACGCTTGAGCATCTTTACGATAAAGAGCGAAACAAAGTCGGTAAAGTTCTTGAGGCGATTGTACCAGAAGCCGGTGGATATGTGAAAGTAAATGGAAAAATTCTCTACGTAAATGTAATTAGTTTTAAAAGGAATACTTATTCCACGGAAATCGAGGCATACAACGAATATGCAAATAAAATTATCGATGATGATAATGAGTAATTCAATACAGTAGCCAATGACCGGATGCGGACATGGAACAGAGAGGTGTCTCTTAACTTTTTTATTTGAGTTAGGAGGCACTTTTTTACGTTATGGCAAGTGAGTACCTGATAAAGACGATAAATGGATATGAGGACTATATACGGCGTCGTGGGATAGATCTGGAAGTCCTTAATGCGTATAAATTGGCAAGCCAAACAGCATTGGATGACAAAAAAGACAAGGCATATGGACTGAAAGTTTCTGGCAGGGCAAAGAATCTGTACGAAAGGTTTATTTTTGATAGTACCGGTGGTACATCTTGGGAACTTGAGAAATTTGCTTTTGAAAATAAAACATATTTCCAACTTTTAGATGATCTATACGAAATCATCCTGTTGGAAGCACAGAATAAACAGGTTGACAGTTATTTCCGGTACTTGGAAAGAAAAAGAGAACCAAAAGAGCGGTTTTACATGCCACGGCGGAAGCAATTCTTAAAAATTGGTCTTACAGATGGACTGCAGGGCATGATCGATGACTTGTACGATATACTTCTAATATCACTGATTCCGGGCGCGGGGAAAACGACCATAGAAAAGTTGTTTCTTAGTGCTGTTATCGGCTGGTATCCGAGGGATTTCAACCTATTTTATTCACATAGCAGCGATATCACAAGAATGTTTTATGACGGTGAGTACGATATCGTAACAAATCCTGAAGAATATACATGGGGAGAAATATTTCCCGGACTTGGCGTAACTGGTCAGAATGCAAAAATGGAGCAGTTTAATGTTGGAAAATATAAACCGTTCCCATCTGTTCAGTGCACTTCCGTGGGCAGCAAGAATGCCGGAAAAGTCCGTGCTTCAAAATATCTTCTTGTCGATGATATGATCGGCGGTATAGAGGAAGCAATGAACAAAACAATTTTGGACAAACTATGGGACAAATACGCGGTAGATGCCAGACAGAGAAAAATTCAGGATACAGAGGGAAAAAACTGCAAGGAAATCCATATTGCTACACGTTGGAGCGTTTATGATGTTATTGGACGTATCCAGAAGATGTACGAGGGAAACAAGCGTGTCAAGACAATAGCGGTTCCGGATGTGGATCCGGTAACGGGCGAAAGTAATTTTAACTACGAATACAGCGGGTTTACGGTCAGTTTTTTTAACGATCAACGCCTACTTATGGATGATGTGTCTTACAGATGCTTGTACAAACAGGAGCCGGTCGAAAGAGAGGGGTTACTTTTTCCAGAAGATAAAATCAGAAGATACCTTAATCTTCCACACGGAACACCGGAAATCATCACGGCTCAGTGCGATACGAAAGGAAAAGGAACAGATTATTTTGTTTTGCCGGTGTTGCAGAAATACGGAGAAGATTATTATTGCGTAGACTGCGTGTGTGACAATACGGCTGATTATGAATTGCAGTACGAGAATGCATCGAATGTACTTGTAAATAACAATGTCCAGGAATGCGAATTTGAGCGAAATTCCGGTGGTGATCGCGTTGCAATGGAAGTGAACAAGCGTGTTGAGAAAAAAGGCTGGATCTGCAATATTACGGATACACCAACAGAAACGAACAAGGAAGCTAGAATTTATCAGTGTTCCAACTGGATACTACAACATGTTATTTTTAAGGATAAATCCCAGTATTCACCAAAAGAACCATACGGAATAATGATGCAGCTTCTTACTGGGTATTCCGTATCTGGTAAAAAACAGCTGGATGATGTCCCAGATGTATTTTCAAACTTTGCCGTAAGAATAACCGCTGGAAGCAGAGTTGCAGAAGTTAAAGCGGTTACAAATCCATTCAGGGGAGGATATTAACATGGACACAAAAACATACTTAAACCAGATCGCTGTACTGAATTCCGTAATTCGGAACAAAACGGAAGAATTGCAGCAGTTAAAAGGGATGACGGTATCAATATCGACTACACAGAAAGAAGTCAACGTACAGGTAACGCCTGACAAGGACAAGCTTGGCAGCGCGGTGGCTGAAATCGTAGATCTTGAAAACGATATCAGTGAAATGATAAGTCAGGCTCTGGAACGTAGAAGACAGATTACTACGGAAATCAGTAATCTGCAAAATAAAAATCAGTACGATGTACTGTACAAACGGTATGTCCTTAGGAAAGATTGGAATCTGATTTGTGTGGAGATGGGCTATTCATTCAGAAACGTGATGTCTATCCACGGGAAAGCGTTGAAAAGTTTTGAAAAGCTGTTCGGAGAGAAATATTTAGCACAAAAGTGCACATAAATGCACATTTTTTCATCTATTCGCAGAAAAATTGACCTGATATAATAATAATCAGATAAAAAGAAATTTTTATCCACCAATCAATCCCCCTTGATGTTGAAAAGCGCGCTTTGCAGTTATGCAGGGCGCGTTTTTTGTGGAGAAAATCATGAAAGAGTATAGAAAAAAGACGATTTACTGCCCAGAGTGTGGCAGAAAAGTAGGGATGTACGATGGAAGATCGCAGATTGATAAGCGTTATCTGTGTAAGAAGTGCAACAAAAGAATCATATATCGTGTAGCGAACGGAAAAGTAGAAGTAAAAAAACGCGCAGATCGGACAACGAGCAGCGGAATGGTATTTGGAGTGTAAGAAATGGAACAGAATAAAATGTTTTTTCATGAACTTGTAAAAGGCAATTACGGAAGAAAAATTGCATATGCGGACGTAGAAGAAGTTAATGAGAAAAACATTCTTGATATTGTCGGAGATACACTTGGGACTTTCTATTACAACAAAAAGATCGCTGATTATCTGTGGAGATATTATAAAGGCGATCAGCCGGTGTTGTATCGAACAAAGACCATCCGTAATGATGTAAACAATAAGATTTGCGAAAACCACGCATATGAGAGTGTGCAATTTAAAGTTGGCCAGTCTTACGGAGAACCGATGCAGTGTGTCGGAATTGTTAAAGAAGATATAAACGAGGTTGTTGATAAATTCAACACCTATCTGAGACTGGCACATAAACATGCAAGAAATATTCGATGTGGTGAATGGCAATCCGCAACAGGAACAGGATTCTTGGCGGCACAATTCGTAAAAGACAAAAAAGCAAATGTGCCATTCCGCATTACGGTGCCAACACCGATGAATACTTACATAATCTACTCTTCTATTACGGACGAGCCACTTGTATCCGTACAGGAATTAAAAAACGAAAAAGGGGAATGGTATAAAGCGTGTCACACAGCCACACATCAGTGCATTATCCTGAATGGAAAAGTGAAGGACTGGAAACTTCACGCTTTTGGCGGTATTCCGATTGTAGAATACCCAAACAACTTCGAGAGAATTTCAGATATCGAACTGGTAATCAGTATGTTTGATGCTCTGAACGAGATCCAGTCCAACAGAGCAGACGGCATTTCTCAGTTTGTTCAGTCGTTTATTAAATTTGTCAATTGCACGGTTGACAAAGAGACGTTCGAACAGATGAAAACGAACGGTGCATTTGTTGTAAAATCCAACAATGCTGAAAACAAGGCTGATGTCGATATCATGAGCCAGGAATTGAACCAGACGGAAACGCAGGTTGCAAAACAAGACCTGATGGACAATATCCTGCAGATTCTTGCGATTCCGAAACTGGAAGGAAACACCGGAGGGGATACACAAGGAGCCGTCCAACTTCGTAACGGATGGGACATGGCGAAAACCCGTGGAAAATTAAAAGACCCTATCATCCAAGAATCTGAACAAAGGCTGAATGAAGTAATCCTGAACATTATCAGGGTCCAAAAAGGGAAAGACGATTGTCCTCTTGATATCAGTCAATTTGAGGTTACGATCAATCACAGTCCGATGGATAACATGCTGGTAAAGGCGCAGTTCCTTGACTATTTGCTGAAAGATGGCGTACATCCGAAGATTGCATTTGAAAGAAGCACCCTGTTTGCAGACAGTGAAAAAGCATACAATCTGTCAAAACCGTATCTGGATGTGTTGTATAAGACATTGGAAGAAGTGGAAAAAGCGCAGAAACAGGTGCTTGAACGGCAACAAAACCAGAATCAGATAAAGGATAATCAGGAATGAGATATCACGACATTACGAAAGATGATATGAAAAACGGGGACGGATTACGGGTTGTCCTCTGGATGTCCGGGTGTTCACACCACTGCCCGGATTGCCAAAACCCGGTTACATGGGATCCGATGGACGGGCTGCCATTCGATGCGGACGCACTTCTGGAGATTGAGGAACAGCTTCAGAAGGACTATATCGAGGGGATCACGTTATCAGGAGGTGATCCGATGTATATTGGAAATCGGAATGACACGTTAATATTGTGCCAATACATCAAACGAGTGTTTCCGAAGAAAACGATTTGGATGTACACCGGGTACTGGTATGACGATATCAAAGATCATGAAATCATGAAGTATGTAGACGTTCTGGTAGACGGAACATTCGTCAAGGCACTGAAAGACAATACCTTGAAATGGCGAGGAAGTTCCAATCAGAGGGTTATCAACGTACCGGAATCAAGACAAATGGATAAAATATGTCTTTTATGCGATTAAAAGATAAATCAGACAATCACAGATCATGTGGTTGTCTTTTTTTATATAAAAATGCATTCTCACGCGTTAGATGAGAAAAAGTTAAATCCATGCTGATAGAACAGCGACAAAAAATGTAGATTGCACGGAGGTAATAACAATGACAAGAGAACAGGCAAAGAAAAATTTGATTGCATTAGGGATTGCAGAACCAACGGAAGATCAGGTCTCTAATTACCTGAATCAGTTCCATGGCGATGTAGAACCACCAACACAAAATCCAGCCCAAAATCCAACACCGGCACCAAACCCACAGCCAGCACCGCAGCCGAACCCAACACCAACACCGGGAAATGCAGATCTGAATGAAATAGAGAAGCTGCAAAAACAGATTGCGGATCTTCAGAAAGAGAATGTCAAAAAAGATATTCGTGCATATGCAGCTGAAAAGGGACTGACAGGGGAACAGACTGAAAAAATTCTCGGTGCATTACAGGACGATTTAGAAGTTGCAAAAACCGCAATCGATTCCATGTCACAGATTATCTCTGATAAAGAAACTGCCGCAGCTCAGAAAAAAGAGCAGGAAATCGCCAAAGGAAGCATGAATCCGGGCGGTGGAACTGGCGGCACACACAAAGGTGATGAGAAGCCAGAAGATGTGAAAAATGCTGAATCCATCTATTTTGGCGAAAAACAGGGTGAACAGTCTATGAAGGACTATTACCTGATGAAGTAAGGAGGACAACATGGGAAAACCAATTATAAGAGAGTTTACACAGGGAAAAGGAATTTTGAAATTTTTTCCGTATGAGGGCGCAGCGTGTGTGGTTCCACAGACTGCGGTAACAGTAGCTGACGCAAATGGAATGAAGATTGTGAAAGCAGGAACACCGTACCCGTCTAATGATGCAAAGTGCCTTGGATATCTTCTGGAAGATGTAGATGTTACTCAGGGCGATGCACCTGGAACGTATGTATACCAGGGAACTATCGACTGGGAAAAGGTAAAAACACTTTCACCAACTATTGCAGATGCAGCTAGAAAAGCAACTCCTAGAGTTACATTTTACGGCGCACCACAGATTACAGAATAATCCAGGAGGTATATAAAATGGCTTTACCATTAAGAGAAGCGTTTACTGCCAGAAGCCTTGAAGTGATGTGGGATAACTACAAAGCATCCCTCGCACTGCCACCGTATCTTGGCAGACAGAAATTTGGAACAACAAAACAGGATTCTCTCAGCATCAGATACATTATGGGAGAAAATTCACAGCCTATCGCATTAAAAGCATCCAACTTTGATGCGCAGGCACCACTGAGAGACGTTGGTGGATTCCAGGATATCCAGAACAAAATGCCGTTCTACAGAGAGTCCTACATGACTACTGAGGAAGAGGAACAGACATATGCTGATTACCAGGCAGCTGAAAATTCCAGTCTGGCAAACCAGGTACTGAGACAGATCAGTAAAAAACCTATGATGCTGATTCAGGGTGCAATGGTGGTTCCTGAGAGACAGATTTGGGAGCTTCTTGCACCGGCTGACGGTGTACCGAAAGTAACTGTCAATATCGAAGGTAAAAAGTACGTTATTGATTACACAGCGGACAACGGAACGAAGCACAAAACGGATCACTTCATCGAAATCTCCGGTGAGACAGACAAGTGGACAGCATCCGCAACAGCAACACCACTGGCGGACCTGATTAAAGCCAGAAGAGAGTTTGCAAAGAAAACTGGATATTCTCTGACAAGATTCTCCATGAACACAGAGACATTCGAGATGATTCTGAATGCGGAAGACACCAAAAAACAGGTTCTGGGAATCACTGCATACAACGGCGGTATCAGAGTGAGACAGGAAGATGTTCTGGCATATCTGAGAGGATACGGAATCGAAATCGAAGTGTACGACAAGATGTACGTTGATGAATCTGGTGTTACTCAGTATTTTATTCCGACTAACATTATCTCCTGCCAGTCTGCAGGTGTATATCTCGGAGATTACATCTTCGGAAGAACACCGGAAGAAAGAAGCGGTGACAAAGCAACAGGAAATCTGTCTATCGTAGAAACTGGTATCTCTGTTTACACATATGCGACAGATCATCCGATAAATACACACTGCATCGTATCTATGATCGGTCTTCCGTCTTTCGAGGGAATGAACAGTGTTGTGGTCATGAAAGTAGCGTAAGGCGGTGTGTGTATGATTGCAGACCATTTAATGAAAGTGAATGGTCGGTGGTATAAAGCGGGAGAAGAGATTTCCAAATCTCCCGTTGACAAACCATCACCAGAAAAAACCAGATATACAAAGACAGAAATCAACAAGATGAATGTTTCAGAACTTCGGAGATTGGCATCTGAAAACGGTGTAAAAGATCCAGAGGGCATCAATGGAACAGACCTGAAATCTTATTTGATTTCTGCGTTTGGGCTGTAAGGAGAAGAAATGGAAGTAACAGAATCAATCAAGAATTTGGCAACTGAATATTTTGAGGACGTTCCGGAATTAAAAGGTCAGATTCCACCGAAACTTCTGGTTGATTTTGCTATACGAAAATATAAGCAGGTCAGAAATTTCCCAAAAGGATACACGGAAGAACAGGTTGGAAGTGATCTTGAGGAAAACAAGTCCGTTATCGCTATGGCAGTGGTGGATTTATATCTGAAGACAGGAGCTTTCGGTGAGACTTCACACAGCGAAAATTCAACAACACGTTCCTGGGAAAATGCTTATATATCCAGTTCGATATACAGCGATGTACTACCATATGTACATGCTTTATAAGAAGAATGTGCGTGATTGTTCGGATGTAAGTATCTGGACGGTTGCAGGGCATCAGTCATTACGGGCGGTGGGCAGACTGATTTACAAAAGAAATATGGAGAAAACATGCGTGAAATAATATTACAGACTTATATCATTTCTCTTCCAATTCTTCTTGGATATATCGTGTGGTTGCTGAAAAATCAAAAGAAATATAGAGATGCAAACGGTAAAGGCACTATGTTGCTTTTGAAGATTCAGCTGATTGAATATCACTCAAAGTACACAGAAATTGGATATATTCCGTCTTACGCGTATCAAATGTTTTGTGAAATATACGAAGCGTATCATGCGCTTGGAGGAAACGGGATGGGAACGAAAATGAAAGAAGAAATTGACGAACTTCACATTAGAAAAAAGGCAAGTGGAGGTGAGAATTAATGGATATTTCAACAATGGGAACAGTACTCGCTATCGTAGTCATCACATACCTGATTGGACTTGGCGCAAAGCTGTGTCCAAAGATCAAAGACAATGTGATTCCGGTGATCGTAGGAGTTGCAGGTGGAATCCTTGGTGCGGTCGGAATGTATGTCATTCCTGATTTTCCGGCACAGGATATTATGAATGCAGTAGCTGTCGGTATCGTATCTGGATTAGCCAGCACAGGTGCGGATCAGGTTGTAAAACAGACCAAAAAGGCAAAAGAAGAATGATCGCGCTGCAAGTGAACAAACAGAGCATGAAATACCTGATTCCCGGAAAGTCGGAACCTGTTTATGAAACGGACGATGATGGAAATATCAAATACATTATCGTAGATGGAAGACAGGAGCCGATTGCGACAGGAGAGTATCGGATAACTGCAGGTGAAATCGTTGATTTTCGAGCGAACATCAATTCTACTCTGACAGAAGCATTTATCCGTGCATTTGGCGTAGATGATTCGTCAGACAAAGCAACGATTGTGAGTACAAAGAATTTTCTTCCATTAAGAGTTGGAATGAGGATCTGGAAAGATTCAGAAGTTTTGTATAAGAACGAAACAGTAGATGCGGATTCAGCTGATTACGAGGTAATTGGTGTGAACACAGAAGCATTGAATGAGGATTGTTTCTTACTAAAAAAACTTTTGCACAATGGGGGTGACTGACTGTGAAAAAGATATCTTTTGGATTATCTGTAAAAAGCGTCCAAAACGCTATCAAAGAAATTGAAGATTATCAGAGATCTTTCAATAAAAAAGTGGAGGAATTCGTCACCGAACTTTCCAAGTACGGAAGAATCGTGGCTATGGAAAAAGTACAGAAATCTCCACTTGGAAAGACAGTCACCCTGCGATGTGAAACTACGCCGGAAGAAATGGGGTGCAAAGCTATCCTGATTGCTACGGGAGAATTAAAACAGGCAGAAGGACACGAACCATTTTCAACATTGCTGGCAATCGAATTTGGAGCAGGTATTTTTCACAACAAAGTACCGAATCCAAAAGCAAATGAAATGGGATACGGTGTCGGAACATTCCCGGGGCAGGTTCATGCATTTGAGGATGGATGGTATTACCTCGGAGACGATGATAAATGGCACTATACGCACGGTGTTAAGGCAACAATGCCAATGTATAATGCAAGTGTAGAAATGGCGAAAAATGCCAAAAGAATTGCGAGAGAGGTGTTTGGAAATGGATAATTCGTGGGTTTTTGACTTAGAAACGCGGATTTTCTCTATTGTCAGTTCGAAAGTAAATAGAAAGCTGAAAGAGAAATATCCAAACATCTTTTTCACAACAACTTCAAGTCCGAAAGATATTATCACAAAATTTCCTACCGTGTATATTCATGAGATGCCGGGTTCGGAATCTGGAATCACAAAGGAAAGAGATAAAATCAACGGAATCTCGTATGCAATGCAGATCGAAGTGACAACGAATGTTTCACAAAAAGAAGCAAAAACGGTACTGAAAGAGGTCGCATTTGCTTTTAAAGAAATGGGATTTGAAATCAACAGTTTCCCGGAAGCAAGTAACGGAACTTCTTATTACCGTAGCATCATGCGTGTAAAAAGAAACATAGGATCAAAAGATGTACTGTAGACAGAGCCTTAAGGCTCTTTTTTTATTTGCCAAAATGGCAGAAAGATAGGTGAAAACATGGCTTTTACAAGTTATAAATCAAGGGTAATCTACAAAGAAATGACAGAAACTGACCCTACAAAAGCGGATTTCGCAGGTACTTATAACCTTCTGTGTGCTGCTAAAAGTATTCCGGCACCGGTATCAGCCCCAAACACGGTAGAATCCACCACACTGGAAGACGATGCACAGACATATAAGAAAGGTGTCAAAACATCTGACTCCAAAGAGTTTACCGGAAACCTGGAAAAAGAGTATCTGGATAACATCGATAATCTTGGTGATAAGAGTCTGTGTATTATGCAGCTGTATGGAAATGACGGAATCGGTGGCGAAGCAAAATATGCTTACGTCGGCCAGGCTTCTGCTACACCGAACGATATCGGCGGAGTTGATGAAATTGTAGAAATGGGTGTAACGCTGATACCGAACACGGTAGCAAAGAAAGTTACAGACAACTACACTATCGTGGATAATAAAGACGGAACATTTACAGTAACAAAAAAATCGTAAGTCTCCAGAGTGAGTCAGCGACTACTGGGGACTATGTCTACAATTACGCTGGCGATTAGAGAAAAGGAAAAGGGCGGTCTTCGGATCGCCCTTCCCGTATTTTACGGAAAGGGAAGGAATAAATGAGAAGAATCGTTATTAATGGAAGAGAATACACAGCAAAACCGTTTGACTTTAACATGATCTGCGATCTGGAAGATCTTGGAGTATCTATCGAAGATATTGAGAGAAAGCCAGTATCTATCGTAAGAGCATATGCAGGAATTTGCATGGGAAAATCCGCAAAAGAAAGCGGTATCGAGATTCAGGAGCATCTGTTAAACGGCGGCAGCTTTGACGATATCATGAAAGTTATCAGCAAAGAAATGGAAGAATCTGATTTTTTTCGCAACCTCGGGAAGGACAAGAAGGAGAAAACTCCAACGTATCCGGGCAAAAAGAGACAGAAAAATTATCACCAGAACAACCGGTACAATGGAAACAGAAATACCGGACGCACCGGGAATATTACACCAATGAATGGTTCCCGGAAGCGAGACGACTGGGAATAAGCTGGGAAGAATTCTGGAAAATGAACCCACGGATTTTGAATGCAGTACAAAAAGGCTATCAGAAGTCCGTGGAAGATCAGGACCGCATGAATTGGATGGCTGGACAATACCAAATGTCGGCTGTTTTGACAGCTTTAGATAAGGCTTTGAATGGAAAGAAATCAAAAGCGGAATATTTAAAGAAACCACTTTTTGAACTGATTTCCGATGAATCAAAGAGTAATACGGAAGAAAATGAAGATTTGGCAATGCGTCTGGAAATTCAAAAGATGGAACAGTGGATTGCAAATGACAGAAGAAGAGGTCTTCCGGAAACAAAAATATAAAGGCGGTGAGAACATATGTCTGATGAAATGGACACCCTTGAACTACAGATAGAAGCCAAAGCGAAAGGTGCGAATGCATCTTTAACCGGTCTTGTGAAACGACTTGGCAAAGTATCTGATGCATTAACAAAAGTACAGGCATTGACCGCCGGTTTCGATAAGATCACAAACCTCGATTTTGGCGAAATAGAGGCTTATCGGACGGAACTCAGGGAATTTACCAAAGAGTTAAAAAATATCGGAAATAAGCCGGTAAAACCGCGTGTAGACAGGTCGGATTTAAAGTATACCTATAAAACACTGGACGAGATAAAGGAAAAATTCAAAGACGTTGGAAAAAATTTAGATTTTTCAGGACTCGGACAAACTGAACTTGATGCGAAAATCAAACAGACAGAGAAAAAACTTTCAGGACTCAAAGACAGACTGCAAGAAAAACTGGATACGGAGAATGTAGACACCTACGGAAAAGCGTATGTCAATCTGGTTTATAAAATCCAGAAAGCAGGAAATGAACTGAAAGCACTGAAACAGGTAAGCACACCATTTGACCCTGCTTCTTTGAAAAATATGAGGATTCAGAGAGGAGATACAGGGGAAAATACAGTCAATCCTGTTGCAGCAGAAACGAATTCGACTTCTAGTACAAATGTTCAAAAGATTGCAGAATCAGCAAAAGTGGCATCGGAAGAGGTAAGAAAACTCGGTCAAGAGTTGAATAATGTTTCAAATTCTGAAAATGTTTCAAAACCAGCATCTGGATTCGAGGAACTGAAAAGTGAAATTATACGGACAAAAGAAGCGATAGCAACTCTTGGAAATATTCCGTCTCAGGTAAAAGAAATTCCTGGAAAGATAAAGGAAATCTTCGGAAATCTAAAGATGAAAATTCAGGAATCGTCTGGTGTTAAGATGCAACCGCCGGATTCCAGTGAGATCGAAACTACTCTGAAAAGAATTCAGAGTGAGATAGCGATCACCAAAGAAGCTATCAGGCAGGCTTTTTCAGCTGGAGATCTTGCAGGAGTGGAGGAACTATCTGCAGGTCTGAAAGAACTGGAAAAGTCACAGCGAGCATACACAAAACTGAAAGAATCAGTTTATGGTGCAGCGCAAAGCGGAAATGCGGTTACAAGGGCATTTCAGGCGATTGGAAGCATCGGAAACAAAGCTAACAACCTTGCCAAAGGATTCGATAAGGTACAGAAATCTGTTGCTAACGCAAGAAAGATGGCAAGCAAAGCTATCCATCCGTTCAGAACCTTAAAAGAATTGATGGGCGGAGTAAGCAGCGGTGGTAATGGAATGGGACTTGGACGGATGATTGGATCATCTATCCTGTTTTCTACTATTTTCGGTGCAATCAGTCAGATAAAACAGGCTGTCAAAGAGGGTTCGGATAACCTTGTTCAATACAGCGACACCTACAATAAGAGTATTTCTGGTATGGTTTCGTCTTTGCTGTATCTGAAAAACGCATGGGCAGCAGCTTTCGCTCCAATCATAAATGTAGTCGCACCTTATGTGTCTGCATTTATCGATATGATGGCTCGGGCACTGAACAGTGTTGGCCAGTTTATGGCAGCACTTACCGGAAAAGGCTTTGTCGTACAGGCGAAAAAGGCTTGGAAAGACTATGGCGCATCCATCGCTGATACAAGCAAAAACGCATCGAAAGGACTGAACAATACTAACGATGCTGCGAAAAAGCTGAAAAAGACTATTTTCGGTTTTGATGAACTGAATGTGCTGACTTCCAATGACGATACCGGTTCAAACAGTGGTAGCGGATCTGGAGGTGGAAGCGGTGGTGGATATACCGGTCCGTCCCCGTCAGATATGTTCGAGACTATAAAAGTCCCGAGCTCCATGAAAGATCTGGCAGACAAGTTCAAAGAAGCGCTTGCAAAATCCGATTTTACAGATATCGGGCGCATGATAAGCGACAAGCTGAGTAATGCGTTAGAGAGTATTCAGTGGGATAAGGTTTACCGTCACGCTGAGAACTTCGGGAAAGACATTGCTACTTTTCTGAATGGCTTGATTACACCACGATTGTTCTATGATCTCGGAAAAACGCTTGCAAACTCTATTAACACTGCGCTTCATTCGGCAAACGCATTTGCGATCAATTTTGACTGGAAAAACCTCGGAACATCTCTAGCGAGAAGCCTGAAAGGCTTTTTTGACAACTGGGATGCCGGACTTACCGGAGAAACATTCAGTAATGTAGTTACTGGAATTATCGAAGCGATAACAAGTTTTGTAAATACACTTGATTCCGACAAGACATTCAAAAAAGTCGGAAAGAAATTAGTTGACCTTATTTGTGGAATTGATTGGGGAAAACTTACATGGGATGTCGGTGGACTTATCAAAGCATTTGCAAAGGCTCTTGTAGACTTTCCGAGACAGCTCGTTGAAGGCATTGCGGAAGAAATCGCAGCTAAAATTTTTGGTGAGGACAAAGTTAAAAAAGCAACTGAAAACACTCTTACCGGTCAGATGGAAAACAACAGTGCTTTAAGAGAAACATTTGAATCTGCCGGAAAAGATGCTACTCAAGGATTTCTTGATGGATTTGTAGAAGCGGTAAAAACGTTTCCTGCATGGTTAAAAAAAGAATTCGTAGATCCGTTTATACAAGGATTCAAAGATCTTTTTGGTATTCATTCTCCGTCAACCGTAATGGCTGAGATCGGTCAGTGGATTCTTCCGGGATTCCTGAACGGTGTCAAAGAAAAGGTTACAGACGTAATTAACTGGTTCGGAAGTCTTCCTGGAAAAATCAAAGATGCTCTCGGTAATGCAAAAGACTGGCTGGTTGAAAAAGGTAAGGGGGCTATCGAGGGAATTAAAAACGGTTGGGAAGCTGTAAAAGATAGCAACTTCTTACAAAGCGCACGAAAGCTGAAAGACGAAGCATTTACAGCTGTAGGTGATGTAGCTGGAAAAGTAAAACAGAAAGGTATCGACCTGGTTTCAGGTATCAAGTCCGGTTACGAAAACAGCAAACAATCTGGATTGCTATCTAAAGTAGAGAATCTGAAAAACGAAGCATTTTCCGCAGTCGGGGATGTTGCAAACAGAGTAAGGTCGAAAGGTTCTGACTTAATCAGTGGAATCAGAAACGGGTATGAAAACAGCAAACAAAGTGGTCTGCTTTCTAAAGTATCTAATCTGAAAAATGAAGTTTTCTCATATGTTGGCAACGTGGCTGATAGAGTAAAATCCAAAGGTTCAGATATTGTTTCCGGTATCAAATCTGGATATGAAAACAACAAATGGTCTATCCGAAGTGCTGTATCAGGAATTCCAAACCTGATTAGCAGCGGAATTGGAAGTTTGTATAACATTGGACAAAGTGCTATTGCATCATTTGCTAACGGATTCTCTTCTATTCACATTCCTATGCCACATATCGGATGGAACTGGAATCGATTTAATCTTGGAAATTTCAGTTTTAGTGTACCATCATTCAATTTAAGATGGTACGCAAAAGGTGGATTCCCAAACATGGGGGAAATGTTCATCGCTGGCGAAAAAGGCCCTGAGATGGTCGGACAGATTGGAAAGAAAAATGCAGTTGCCAACAATACACAGATTACAACGGCGATCAAAGAAGCGGTTGTTGAAGGTATGATGCAAGTTGCTATGGCTACTAGTACGGAACAGTCCGATGATCTTCCGTATATCATCTATGTGGAAGTGAAAACACAGGACAATGAGGTTCTGGCACAGGCAGTTGAAAAAGGAAAGGCAAGCAGGGACAGTAGAATGAATCCTAGTCCTGCTTTTTGATAAGGAGGACATATGCCGAGAAATAATATGATGATGGTGGACGGGGTAAAAATCAAATCCCCGTCCTCTTTAACGTGGGGACAACAGGATATATCTGCTTCTGATGCCGGAAGAACCGATGATACGATCATGCACAAGAACCGTGTTGGACAGAAAGTCACATTAAAGCTGGCATGGAACGGTATGGATCCTGATGAAACCAGTACGATTCTGAAAGTGTTCGATCCAGAATATTTCCATGTGACGTACCACGATCCTAAAGAGAACAAAGTGGTTACAAAAGAGTTTTATTCCGGCGACAAAGAAGCAAAGTATTACTGTTGGACAGTAGGAAACAAGTTGTTTGAAAGCATTTCATTTAACATCATAGAAAGGTAGCAGCATGAGAAAAGTTACATCTGATTTCAAAAATCAAATTGAAAGAGATAATAGAAATTACTATGAGTGGGTGGATATTACTTTAAAGGATGGAACTGTACTCAACCTGACGAATCAGAATATCTGGAATTCCGGTATAAAAATCGAAGATGCGGTTTCAGATACTTCTGAATTCCAGATAGGAACAGCGATTATTAACAAAGCTACCGTGACACTCAACAACCTCTATGATGATTTCACTGAATATGATTTTAATGAAGCGAAAATTGTGATCTATATCGGATATAACATTGCAACGACAACCGTGGAAGAATCGTGGCGAGATATCAATGGCGAACAGATTCTTGATGTCAACGGAAATGAAATTGTTTTGCTTCACAACGGAACATTCCTCGAAAAAGTGAAAATGTTTACCGGAACAGTTGTTGATTCGCCGTATCAGAATAGTTCACTTATTACCTTGACCTGCGAAGACAATATGCTTCTGTTCGATCGTGACTATTCAGAAAGTAAGCTGATTTACCCGGCAACGCGCGCTCAGATTCTAAGAGATGCTTGTGAAGTGTGTGGTGTTAGCTTAGAAACACTTACTTTTGACAACTCAGATTACATTGTAAATACCAGACCGTCTGATGAAAAACTGACTTTCCGTCAGGTGATCGCGTGGACGGCACAACTTGGCGGTCAGTTCTTACGGTGTAATTCTGATGGAAAATTGTGTTGTGGATGGTATAATCTGAAAAACTATGAAGCAGATACGGTAAATGAAGAATACTTTGACGTAATCGCTTCAAACAGTTCTGTTACCGTGAACAGTGAAGATGTAATTATTACCGGAATACATGTAACGGCATATCAAGAGAATCAGAGCGAAGAGGAAGCAGCTGACACATCTTTATATGGAAAAACAGGTTATGTTATTGCGATTGCTGATAACAAACTGATTGAAAAAGGGACAGCTAGTACTGTAGCAGCTATGATCGGAGAACGAGTGACAGGTATGCGGTTTCGACCGTTCTCAGCCAGTACACTGAATAATCCGACATATGAGGCCGGAGATATCTGCATCATAAAAGACAGAAAAGGTGTCTCCTACAAGTCTTTCCTTACTTCCAGTACATTTCAAGTTGGAAAGTATCATACGGTACAGTGTGGGGCGAAAAGCGCAGCTAAAAACAGCTCCAAACAATATTCGGTATTCTCTCAAGCTCAGGTTGAAAACAGAAAAAATTTCCAACGCGAGAAAACAGAAAGAGAAAAAGCGGTAGAGGAATTTAACAAAGCGTTGGACAGCGCATCTGGTATGTTTCCTACCGAAGTGAAGCAGGAAGATGGAAGCACAATTCTATATGTTCACGATAAAAAAACACTGAAAGACTCAAAAAACGTTTTCAAAATAACGAGTGATGCAGTAGGATTCTCTACGGACGGTGGAAAAACTTATCCGTTTGGATTTACGATTAATGGAGATTTTCTTACAAGAATACTGTACGCTATAGGAATTAATGCGGATTATATTAATGTTGGCGCACTTACTGTAAGGGACAAAGACGGGAACATTATCTTCCAGGCGGACATGACAAACAATCGTGTCATCATATCTGGAGATTATGTGCAAATCGGTGGGAAGACAGCTACCGATGCAATCAAATCTGCGAACAGCACAGCCAGTAACGCACTGACAGCGGCGCAAAATGCCCGGAATATGACAATGCAGCTGTCAAATGATTATTATTCTGTAAACGTAGATTCAAACGGAAAATACAGCAAATTTCCAACGGATGTGACCACGAAAGCGCAAGTCATGTACGGCGCAAGTGACATCACATCAGATTGCGCGTTCTCGATTACAAAGTCCGATAACATTGCCGGAACATGGGACAGTGCAAAGCATCAGTATACGGTTACTGCTTTAACAGCTGATACAGGATGGGTAAATATTCAGGCA